>Ga0187783_10000027_pt1 | contig 136549 bp, 124 predicted proteins | sample 1015_SJ02_MP02_2_FD_132471 | JGI IMG/M metagenome (GOLD analysis project Ga0187783, IMG submission 132471) | Tropical peat soil microbial communities from peatlands in Department of Meta, Colombia - 1015_SJ02_MP02_20_MG | ecosystem: Environmental > Terrestrial > Soil > Wetlands > Peat... | reverse complement strand
TGGTCGGGGCGAGTGGATTTGAACCACCGACCTCCTGGTCCCGAACCAGGCGCTCTAGCCAGGCTGAGCCACGCCCCGAGTCTACTTAATCACCACGTTGTGTTCAGCTTACGCCACATCCTTTTCGACTTCAACTTGGCCGGAATTGGGACCATATTTGGAACCGACTGCAACGGAGAGCAACGCCAATTTTTCGGCGATTTGCTGTCGGTAATCGTCTTTGATAATGAGTGTATCGGGATGTGGTTCGCACGCTGGAATGCCCAATCCACTCCTTCACGAGATCACCCGGAACACCATTCTCTTGAAGCACTTAAACGCGACCATGCCTGAATGCGTGAAGCCCTCCGCGTTTTAACCCGGCCTTCTTGAGAACGGCTTGCAGCTTTCGACGAACGTTATCTTTCGAGAGGGGAGTTCCCCTACTCGTCTGAAAGACACGTCCAGTGGTTCTACCGTCCACGTGCAAACCGAAAACCTCACCAGCGCTTAGCAACGACGGCCCGCATTTCGGCCTCGGTGAAGTAAGCCCGTACCAGCGAATGTGGCGAATAGGACTTTCCACTGGCCCTTTGCTTCCGCGAGTCGCTGCTGTTCTGCTGCTGCTTTTCGCGGCAGCACATATACTCGGCTTTCGCCAGTCTGATCCCAAATGGGGAGTTGATGCCCTTCTTGGCTCCATGCGGTCAATTCACTTTGAGTGCAAGGGTTCAACCGCACGTATTTGCGCCGAGATCCTGGTGTCACGAGTCGGTGACAAGACGGGAACGCGCCATCGTAGCGACCATTGCGGCCATAGAAAGCACTATTCAGGCTCGTCAGTGCCTCATCCTTTGTCGGGTGCGTTTCTGTTTGCAGGGCGCAAGTGGCTGATGCAAAATATCCCTGGATTTGGGGGGCAGGCATCTGCTCGGAGGATTGAACTACCATCCCTTGGCCTAATACGGAGGATCGATCGTGAACATCGAGAAGTGCAAGTCAGGATGCCCTTCTAAGGCAAGATCGGCTTTACGTTCGGCCCGCCGCTGCGGGGGGTGGGGCATTCTTCCAGCGATCGTGGCAGTGTTTGTGATTCTCGATTTTGTGCCGCAGGCAAGCGCGCGCAACGGGGATGATTCCGCCGCCGCTCAATCCTATAAATCGAATTGCGTTGTGTGCCACGGCGCCGATGGCACAGGCACGCCGACGGGCAAGAGTCTTAAAGCGCCTGACCTGCATTCCGACGCGGTCCAAAAAATGACGGACGAGCAGATTGAGGATCAGATTGCCAACGGGAAAAACAACATGCCTCCGTTCAAGAGCACTCTGAGCAAGGACCAAATCGCAGCGCTCGCTGCTTATGTTCACTCAGCTTTTGGCAAGAAGAAGTAACAACAACTTGTTTTGGGCGTCGGTTTACCCGCGCAATCTATTTCTGGCCGATGACTCTTCCGACTCCTTCGGCAAATTCCTCGATCCTTGCGAGCAAGCTGATCACGAGATAGCCGTCGTGAGCGAAATCGTAGAAATGTCCTGGGTAGACAAGTACCGATTGCTCCTCGATAAGCCGAATTGCCAAGTCCTCGTCTGACTGCACAGCTGGCACCCGCACGACTGCGTACCATCCGCCTTCGATTTTCAGCCGCGCGATCGATTCTTGCCGCGCCAGCCGTTCATCGAGTTGTTCGAGGTTCGCTTCGACGCGAGACAGGATTTGCGGCTGAATGGTTCGCCGTTGTGCGAGCAGTTCCGCTAGCCCGTGCTGCATCGGAGCGTTGAGCGAGAGATATGTGTCCGCGATCACCTCGAGGCGCGCCATCGCATCCGAGACGAGCGCCTCTGGTCCGTCGGCAACAATCCAGCCGACCTTCATTTGTGGCAGAGCAGCTATCTTGCTCAGGCCGCTCAACACGAACGTGAGTGCCTGCGCGTGGCCTACGAACGTACCCTGATGCTTCCGGTTGTCTTGAGCAGCAGGAACCTCGTAATCGAGAAACACTTCATCGACAACCAGTGCCAAACCATGGTCTCTGCAAATCGTGGCGATCTGCTCAGCCTCTGCACGCGAGATGAAATGGCCGGTTGGATTATTGGGATGGACCACCAAAATCGCGCGCGTCCTTGGGCCGATGGCCTGTCGCAGTGCCAGGAAGTCGAATTGCCATCTTTGGTCGTAGAGCAGGGGAAATGCGCACAGCTTCACGTCTTCGATTCCGGCGAGAAAATCAAAGAGCGGATAGCTGGGATGGGCGACAAGCACTTCGTCGCCGGGCTCACAGAGGAGGCGGAACAGAAACGAGTAGGCCTCGCTCGTGCCAGTCGTCAAAATCACGCGCTCGGGATCGAGCGTAACGCCTGGATTTTTCTCCCGATAGTAGTCGACGACAGCTGCGCGGGCCGGACTGAACCCCCTTGGCTCAGGCTCATAGCGCAGAGCCGCCGAGTGTCGCAGCGCACCGAAAATCGCAGCCTGATCGTAGTTGAATCCGCACAGGGTCGGATTGGAGATCGTCAGGTCGAGGAGCGATCGACCCCCCTGGCGATGACGTCGCACCGCCAGCGCATAGGCATTCTCTTGGAGATTCCAATTGGTACGTTGGGAGAACATCGTGAGCGATCGAGATCAGAGCACGCGCTCGTGCGGATAGCCCGCGGTGTCGAGAGCCGCCATTAACTCAGCGATGTGTGCAGGACCGCGCGTTTCCGTGGTGATATCGATGACGGCGTCGCCGAGCAAAACGCCGTAGTAGGCGCGGTCGTAGTTTGTCTCAATGATATTGGCCCTCTCCTTCGCGATCACGTGCGCTAGCTTTTCGAGAGCGCCGGGATGATCCGGCAAATGGATCCGCAGCCGCACGATACGCCCATCCTTGACCAAGCCACGCTCGATGATGCGCGAAAGCAGCGACACATCGATATTGCCGCCCGTAATGAAGACCCCGACGTTCTTTCCCTGGGCTGCGATTTTGTGCTGGAGGACGGCGGCGGTGGCCACTGCGCCCGCACCTTCGGCAAGCGTTTTTTCTTTTTCTAGTAGTTTCTGAATTGCGTTGGCGACTTCTTCGTCATCTACGGTAACAACATCGTCGACGTATTTTTCCACCAGCGGGTAGGTGGTCTCGCCCGCACAGCGAACGGCGATGCCGTCTGCGACCGTGGCCTTGGGCGGGAGCAGCACAGGATGATGTGCTTCAAGCGCCGCCTTCATCGACGGTAGCCTCGAAGTCTGCACGCCGATTACGCGGACTTTCGGATGGACCTCCTTCGCCGCGCAGGCGACGCCGCCGATCAATCCTCCCCCCCCGACCGGAATCACGAGAATTTCTAGATCAGGATGTTGCTCAAGCACTTCGATTCCCAGCGTTCCCTGGCCGGCGATCACGGCTTCGTCATCGAAGGGATGAATGAACGTCAGCCGCTTTTCCTGACAGCGACGCAGCGCTTCCTCGCAGGTTTCGTCATAGTTCGTGCCGGCGAGAATCACCTCGGCGCCGAATTCGTGCGTTGCGGAGATCTTCACCATCGGGGTCGTGAGTGGCATGCAGATTTCGGCGGCGATGCCGCGCTTGGTGGCATGATAAGCGACAGCCTGCGCATGATTTCCTGCCGACGCGGCGATCACTCCCCGACGCCGCTCGTCGTCCGTTAGCAGCAGAATCTTGTTCAGCGCGCCGCGCTCCTTGAACGAGCCGGTTATCTGCAGATTTTCAAATTTGAAGAAGATCGAGTTGCCCGTGAGATTCGAAAACGTCTCGGAGCGGACGCAAGGCGAAAGCGAAATCGAACCACCGATCCGCGCGACTGCTTCTTTAATCTTCGTAAGAGTGACCATGCCTGAGTGGCTGCCCCATCGGAGGCAATCCGGCATTCTATCTTGATCGAGGCGGGCGGAAAACCAGTACCTGGCACTAATCCGTCGGTGAGCACTCGGAGTGGACCGAAGCGGAGAACGAGGGGATGAGGCGAAGGGCGCGGCCGGGTGTAAGGACCAGCGAGGAACGGGGATCGAGCGCGATCGACACATGGACAGTTGTCTCCGGCAGAACGCGGATGAGGCCATCGGTAAGACGGTCGGAAGGAATCACCACTTCGGTCGGATCGTCCCAGGTCAGCGGCTCGGTCGTACCATCGGGCGGAATGAAGCAACTAAAAACATCGGCGCCACAGACGGACTCGTTAACAAGTGCAGCGGTTGTTCGAGGCGCATCGGGAACAAGGCGCAGGCGGAGCTGACGATAGACTCCGGCGGGCACGGCAAGCGAGCCAAGCGGGCCGCTCTCGCACGATCCGGCGGCAGGCGCCATGAGATCGACTTGCACGGGCCGGTCGGTCAATTGTGGAGCGAGTTCCTGCCAGCTGGGCCCGTCGTCTCCGGGAATCGGTGCAGCCAGGGCATCGATACCGCGCAGCGTGACGAAAAGGTGCGGAGTGCGAAGCGGCGCGGGTCCGGAGGCTGCAAGCGACGAACCGAAGGTTACGGCAACCGTGCCGGTCGAATTGCCCGCCGGGCAGGTCGGATTCACGGTAGATGTCCCGCTGGGATTGAAGACCCCGACTACGCACCAGCTTCCGCCACACCCAACGAGCGCACAGGAAAGGAGCAAAGCAAAAAGGCCCGGCAGAAAAGCCTTCGCTGCGCCTGCGGGAGTCAAATGGCGGCGCATAGGGAAAACCTGGCAGGATTATCCGTGCAGGGTGAGGCTGCGTCAAGCGAGGACCAAGCCCAAGATCGAGTGGATGACCCTGGCAGATCTGAGATCCGGCGGCGCGCTTGACCCCAGGTATACGCGCGAAATATAGTCGGGGCCGAGCGGGGGTGTGGGGATGCGAGTGAAGTTGTTTTCCCTATGTTTCGCCAGTTTGGGATGGTGGCTGGCTACCACTGTGCCGGCGCGGGCCCACCACTCGTTTGGTGTGGAGTACGATGTCAACAAGCCGGTAACACTGACGGGAGTGATCACCAGCATCGAGTGGACAAACCCCCACAGCTTCGTCTACATCGATGTGAAGGACGGGAGCGGCAAGGTAACCAACTGGAAGTTCGAAGGCTATCCACCTGGTGTGCTCTACAGGCAAGGTTGGAAACGCGACGTCACCATGAAAACAGGTGACACGATCACGGTCATGGGATGGCAGGCACGCGACGGAGGCGCCTGGGGTCATGCGCGCCAAATCGCCTTTCAGGATGGCAAGAAGCTGTTTTTTGGACCGGCGCCGGGAACAGGAGATGGAGGCGCGAGCCCGCCGGTCGATGTGCCGTCGAATTAGCGGAGAGAGCATGTGAAGAAGCGAGGCAGTCTCTTTTTCCGAGCGCTGATCGCGGCACTGGCATTGCCTGCCTTCGTCGTCGCCCAACAGAATCCTTCGATCGACAGTCGGCAGCATTCGGCATCAGAAAGTTCGAATTCACCCGAGCCGAGCCCTCCCCACCCGCATCCTCCCTCCCCATATCCGCCTCCTGTCAGCCCCAGCGTGCCGCGAGGGGCGGACGGCCACCCGGATCTGAGCGGGGTCTGGCAGGGCGGCAGCAACCGCATTGGTACGTGGGAAGACACCAACAGCGGCGAAGGTCCGCTGGGACAAAGCGGACCGATCACGCCGTTCGCCGCGCAGGGCCCACAGCCGAAGCCACCCTATCAGGAGTGGGCTGCGAAAAAGGTGCTGGAATCGTACAAAATGCGCGGCGTTGATGAGCCTATGGTTCGCTGCCTCCCACCGGGCGTACCACGGACCACGCTGATGGGTCTTTTCCCGATGCAGATTGTGCAGACACCCAAGACGATCGTGATGCTTTTCGAGGTGTTTCATCTATTTCGCGTCATTCCGATCGATGCGAAGCACCCCGAGGACCTAGAACCGAGCTACATGGGAGACTCGGTGGGGCACTGGGACGGGGACACGCTCGTCGTGGATGTGATCGGGTTCAACGATAAAACGTGGCTGTCGGGCGTCGGAACATTCCACAGCGAAAAGCTGCACGTCGTCGAAAAGTTCACGCGTGCGGACGAGAATACGATTGTCTACCAGGACACGGTTGAGGATCCGGTGGTGCTGACCGGACCGTGGACACGATACGGCACCATCATGCTGCGGCCGGGAACGCGTCTGCGCGAGTACGAGTGCGCTGAAAACAACATCGATATGGAGCGCTACGAGAATCTGTTGAAAGACCCCTCGCTATTCATGCGCAAGTAGGCCCCTGCCGCCGAAACGTCACCGCGGGTGTTCCCCATTTTCTGTATTCGGTGATGTATGGGAAAAAGGTGTTCGCCTGTACATGGGAAGCACGTTGCGGGGATCGCCCGGTCCTACTTCCGGCGGCGCTGGTAGCATCGGGCGCTGGCCGCGAAGAACTGATAGCTAGGAATCGGTGTCCGGAATCTCGGCTAACTGTGCTAGCCAGGCCGTGGCTTCCGAGTCGCTCGGCGCGCGGTAGTCGCTTCGAGGGGAGAGCGATCCGCCCGATCCAACCTTGGGGCTGTTCGGCAAACAACTTCTCTTGAACTGACTCTCTTTGAAAAACCGCTGGAGAAAGACACCCAGCCACCGCTTGATCTCGCCGATCGTATATTCATGTCGCGCCTCTACTGGCATGTCGGGCCAGACGCCGCCATGGCGGTCATGCCACGCCGACCAGGCCAAGAACGCCACCTTGGGTGGCGCGTAGCCGAAGCGAAGAATGTAATAGAGATGAAAATCCTGAAGCTCGTAAGGCCCGACGATTTCTTCCGAGCTCTGTGCCGGTTCCTCCACCGATTTCCCAGGAACTAGTTCCGGGCTGATGATGGTTTCGGAAACTTCATCCAGAGCAGCGCTCGCAAGCGAACCAAGCTGCCCCGTCTTGGCGACCCAACGAATCAGGTATTGGATCAGCGTTTTGGGGACGCTCGCATTGACGGCGTAGTGAGACATGTGATCGCCGACCCCATAGGTGCAGTAGCCAAGTGCCAATTCACTGAGATCGCTCGTGCCTACTACGAGGCCTCCGCGCAAATTTGCCAGACGGAACAAGTGGCTGGTTCGCTCGCCAGCCTGTACATTTTCAAACGTGGTGTCGAACACGGGTTGCCCGGAGGCGAATGGGTGGCCTATATCCTTCAGCGCTTGCAGGCAACTGGGCCGAATATCGATCTCCAAGGCTTCAGAACCGATTCCTGCCATCAGGTGACGTGCCTGGCGCAAGGTGCGCTCGGTGGTGGCAAATCCCGGCATGGTACAGCCGAGGATGTTGCTGCGAGGAAGCCCTAGCACGTCCATGGCGCGGGCGCAGACGACAAGGGCCTGCGTCGAGTCGAGTCCCCCGGAAACCCCTATGACGACTCTTTTCAAGCGGGTGGTTTCCAGACGTTTGACCAAACCTTGCACCTGAATTTCATACACTTCATGGCAGCGTTCGTCCCGATGCGCCAGGCTGCTGGGGACGTAGGGGAAACGCTCCTGGACTCGCTCAAGCGGTAGCCGGATATGGACGGGAAGTTCCGCACGGAACGACACAGTTTGAAAGTCCGCCAGAGCCTCGCGATGATTGCGGCCTGATTCGGCAAAAGTGTTCTGCCGCATACGATCTTGGACGAGGCGGTCCAGGTCGATGTCAGCAGTGACCAGTTGCGGTCGATAGAGAAAGCGCTCGGTCTCGCCGACTTTCGTGGCGTTCTCGTAGATCACCCCTTGGCCATCCCAGGCAAGATCGGTTGTTGATTCGCCACTGCCGGCGGCACAATACACGTACGCCGCGATGCACCGGCCTGACTGGCTGGCTGCCAGGAGCCGGCGAAAATCGTCTTTCCCAATCGTCGCATTCGACGCCGAGAGGTTGACAAGGACCGTCGCTCCTCGAAGCGCCGCGTAAGAGGAGGGGGGAAGTGGCACCCACAGGTCTTCGCACACCTCGACGAAGAAGACGAACCGCGGCTGATCCTCGGCCTGGAACAGGAGGCGATTGCTGAAGGGAACGTTGTGATGCCCGGCGAAATCAATCGTGTCGTGCAGCCTTAGGTTTGCCGAGGTGTACTGCCGGCCCTCGTAGAATTCACGATAATTAGGCAAGTAGGTCTTCGGAACCAATCCCAGCAAATGCCCCCGGTGAACGACGGCAGCGCAGTTGAACAGCATGCTGTCGACCTCTAGAGGTAGGCCCACGATCGCCAGGAGAGGAAGATGGCACGAGGCCTCGATGATTCTACCAAGCGCCTTGCTCGACGCATCGAGCAGCGCCTGCTGATGAAACAGATCCTCGCAGGAATAAGCCGAAAGCCCAAGTTCTGGAAATACGACCAGCAGGGCCTTCCGCTCGGCCGCCTGTCTCATCAGCTCGATCGTCTGTTCTGCGTTGAACGCGGGATCGGCCACGCGGGCCAGCGGCACGGCTAAGGCGACACGGATGAAGTTGTGCCGGTAGAGATTAAAGAAGTTCGTGTGATCGCTCCGATCCATCGGTGGCTCAGCCAGTCTTCTGGAATGGCTTGCGAAGCCCGGCCTGCTCCAGCAAGGGCAATACGTCTCGCGCGAAGCGTTTAACGCCATCGATATAATCGACCCAAGTCATGATGACGCCATCGATTCCTGCACGCGAAATCGCTTCAAGCTCGTCGGCGATTTTTTCAGCATCGCCGACGAGCGGATAACCCGCTCCGGTGGCCATCCGTTTGCGCATAAAGGCGAGCTGCGGCGATCCCTTCGGAACATTGTTCTCGGCGCTGATGGTATCCATGACGCTGTCCAGAGCCTCGGCGTCGACAAACTCCTCTGAATAGTAATGCAAAAAGGCTTCGGCCTCCCAGGTCGTGTCACAGAGCACGGCCGAGGCGTTGGTCCAGATCTGTATATCCCGACCGAACTCCTCGCGTGCCATCTTCTTGTAGATCTCAACTTGAGGGGTCCAATCCGCCGGGGAGTTGCCGCGCAGGCTGAGGAGCCCGATCTGGGAGTTCTTCGCCGAAAAGCGAATACCGACGGGCGATTGAGCCGCGTTCATGATGGGGATACCGTGCGGCTGGACCGGCTGAGGGCGCGAAATCGCTCCCCTCATCCGAAAATGTCGTGAACTGTAGTCGAATTCTTCCGAGCACGTCCAGAGTTTGCGCAGCAATTGAAGCCATTCCTCGAGATAGACGTAGCGCTGGTCATGTTCCAGTAGGTCGATGCCGAACATGTCGAACTCCCGGCGATTCCATCCGCCAACGATATTGAGCGCGGCGCGTCCTCCGGAAATGGCATCGATCGTGGCGCACTGCTTGGCGACCACGAGCGGATGCATGGTGGGGGCGTGTGAGGTCGCCAGGATGGCTGAATAGCGCGTGGCCTGCGCGAGACCCGCGGCCCAGGCGAAAACGTCCAGCACCTCATGGGACGGATGCTCCGGTCGACCGTCGAGATAGCCCTTCCATCGGGCGATCGGGACGATCGCCTCGAGACCCGCTTCGTCGGCGACCGAAGCAGCTTCGAGGCAGTTGGCCCATGTCGGGCGCCACTGCTCGGGCACAAGAGTGAGGTTGGCGATGGTATTGGAGCAAAATGTTCCCAGCTTCAGCTTATTTTGATTGAAAAGAGGATTGCTGGACAGGTTCGTCACAGCAGTTATTTTGCCAGACATGGACCGGTTCGAGGCAGCCCTTTGCCTATCGACAGGAGCTGGCAGGCGATGCATTTGGGGGCTCTCCGTGAGCCTCCGTGGGTACTGTCGGCGAGACCGGACCTTGCGGCTGCTGCTCGCGGAAAGGGAGTTTGAACTTATGAGTAATTTCGGGCCAAAATTCCCGCAGAACGTCGTAGCCGGCATCCTGCGCGACTCCGGTGACGACACGTTCCACCGTATGCCCGACGCTTGTATCTGCGCCTGGGTGATAGGTGTAGCTCAGGACAATGGAGCTGGTCGCTCCCAGCCATTCAGAGAAATTGAATTCGTTCCGGCCGTCCTCACCATGCGTCACGACACTATGCTTCAACGCATGAAAGAAACGCCGTTTCCCGCTTCCGGTGGCCAAGCGATAATAGCGTGGGTCTTGCCGAAATATTTCCGGATACATCACCACTTTAAAGAATTGAGAAGAAGCTTGATCAGCAAAGTTGGCCCCGTAGCGCTTCCCGTATCCTGCCGCACCCTGCCCAAAATCGGGAGTCGAGTTCTGCGCTTGTCCGATGCCCGCATTGACAGCGACCTGGAGAAACGTGACCGGGGCGAAAGTGAGCCTGGCGAAAAGGAGGAATTTGCCTCCAAGCGTGAGGGAGCACAACACCGTGCCAGGCTTATAGTGAGCCCCGCTGATGGTGTTGACGGACTTAAGTTCAAGCTTTCGCCCGTAGGCTCCCACCAGCTTTGGAAACGGGCCTTCGTAGTCCTGCCAATTCGCGACCGGGGGAGGCTGCAGACAGGGAGCCACGGGACTCACTTGCGTCACCTCCGCAATGGGCGGCACCGGGGAGGTGGCGGGTGGTGCTGGCTTTTCTTGCGCATGCACCAACGTGCCGCAGACAGTGGTCAGCGCAAGAACGATTCGGGCGCACCTGCGCCCCTTGATCCATTGCAGACCATACATACCCGTCTCCTGCTGCCGCTGTCAGCCCTGGGCCGAACGCGGACAAGAGGGCGAGCTGGAGGATGCGGCGATATTATTTCAAGAGTCAGGCCTGAGCGCTAGAACAGCTTGCACGCGGCACTGGGATGGTTCTAGCCCCCTACCTCGATCCGCTCAGCGGGTTGACGGCAGGTGGCACGACTGTATGCCGTTTTTCTCGAAGTACCGCTGATGGTACTCCTCGGCACGATAGAACTCGGAAGCCGGGACGATCTGGGTAACGATGGGGCGCTTGAAGGCCCCCGCTTTCTCAAGCGCTTCCTTGGCCTCGCGCGCCGCGTTTTCCTGTTCTGCATCGTTGAAAAAGATTGCGGAGCGGTATTGCGAGCCATGGTCGGGTCCCTGACGGTTCCATTGCGTCGGATCGTGGCTCTGAAAGAAAACGGCGAGCAGTTCCTGGTAGGAAACCCGCTTCGGGTCAAACTCTACCTCGACTGCCTCGGCATGCCCGGTACGGTCGGTGCAAACTTCCTGGTAGGTTGGATTCTTGGTGTGGCCGCCTGTGTAACCTACGGTGGCCAACGTCACGCCGGGAACCTGTCGGAATCGATCTTCGACGCCCCAAAAGCAACCCGCCGCAAATGTCGCCTTAGCCATGGCTCCACGCTCCTCTCGTCCGGTTGGGTTCCCTATGGTGCCACAAGCTGCCCGCTCAGGTCGATCGGGGACCCTCTTCCCTGGCCGGACAGAATTTCCGGAGGTCAGCCGAGTTTGCCAGCTACCGCCGCATCCCGCTTTGCCATGGCGTCGTTTCCGGGCCGCTTGAGAATCTGCTCGAGGATCGCCGGAATTTCGAAAATGGCGCGGTTCTTGACTGCGGCCGCGTTCGTGCGATAACGCACCAGAGCAGCAGGCTCGATCAACTGTGCCACGGCGTGTTCAATGCCTCGAAAGTTACGGAGCACGATGCCTACGTGTTTTTCTACGATCCACTCGGCATTGTAGCGCTCTTGTGGTAGCGTCCGTCGATTACACTCCACAATCACGGGCAGGTGCATGGCGAGGGCTTCGCTGATGCTCCCGGGGCCGGGTTTCCCGATGAAAAAATCGGCGAGTTGCATGTAGTAGTTTACGCGCGTCGTAAAGCCTTCCACAAAGCGGGGCAGACGCGATCGCTGGGAGCCGAGTGCGCGAGCCAACTTCTCATTTTTCCCGCAAACGAAGATCAGCTGCAAATCGAGTGCCGAGCGCTCCAGTCGCGCCGCGATTTCAAGCATGGCTTTGGAACCGTGGCCCCCAAAAAGTACGAGGCCCGTAGGAAGGTTGGGCAACAGCCCGAGGTGTTCGCGCTCTCGGATCGGATCGGCCAGCGGCGCCTCATAAAAGCGCGGATGAAGAATCATCCCCGACGCGCGAAAGATGTGATCGTCAGGATGTCCCATCTGGCGGGCTTGGCTAATGGCACGCTGCGTACCGCAGATGAGATATTGCCGTGGATGGTTCTCTATCCAGAAGTGCGGTGGGTAGTCGGCGAGGTCGGTGAGAATCGTCACGAAGGGGCGTTCTGGAAACGCCTTCGCAAAGCTTTCGCCCAAGGCGCGATTGAAATGAGGGACGAACGATACCAGCATCTCCGGTTGGGCTTGCTTCCAATGTGCTTCCATCAATCCGACCGTGGACCGATGATTCAGGCGTATGACCAGCTGCAGAACCCTTAACAGTTGCGGGCTGCCGAGCGTCCAGCCATTGCGCAGCAGGGAGTTATAGAAGTCCTGAATCCGAATGCCGAAATGCTTCTTCAGTATGTCCAGTGGATCGAGCAATTCCTGAAGATTCAGAAGGTGGGTGTCCCAGGACCCCTGCTCAGCTCGGACGGCTATCTCGAGTGCTTCCGCGGCCGCCCGATGCCCGCCCCCGGCATCGAAAAAGCCCAACTCGATTCGCTTCATGCGCGCCGCATTCTGGCATTGGAAAAGCCAGCCATTCTTACAGTCTTGTTAAAATTGGAAATCCCGTGTCGAATCAGTTAAATACCTATCATTTCAAAATGTTAGCGGGAATGTTATCTGTGCGTAATGTTGTGAATTTACTGTGGAAATTGTGAAATGTGATATGCACGTCCACTCCTACTATTCAGGGCCTTGCACCACGGCCTTGGTCTCGAAGTTTTGCCGCGAAAGTTATAGCGATCCCGAGGAAGTCTACCAGCGGCTCAAGCGCCGGCAAATGAGCCTGCTCACGTTGACCGACCACGACGCCATCGAAGGTTCGGAGGGGCTCCGCCGTCATCCCGATTTCTTCCTGAGCGAGGAGCTGACGTGCCGTATGCCCAGCGGCACCCAGGTGCACCTGGGCGTGTACGACATCCACGAGCGCCAACACGTCCAGCTCCAGCAGCGGCGCAACGACCTGATCGCCCTGGTGATGTATTTGAGCGAGCGCCGGATTTTCTTCAGCATCAATCATGTATTTTCCAGCGTGACGGGCCGGCGGGAGCTCGAGGATTTCATTTGGTTCCAGGAATACGTTCCGGCGCTTGAAACGCGCAACGGCCACATGCTGGAAGCCGCCAACGCGCATGCCACGACTCTTGCGCGCCGATGGGAGAAGGTCGGGATCGGCGGAAGCGATGCGCACGCCCTCGCATCGGTCGGCACGGCCTACACGGAAGTGCCGGGTGCACGCGACAAGGACGAGTTCTTTGCAGGTCTGAGGGCTGGAAGGGGCCGAGTGGCCGGCGAGTCCGGCTGCTTTTCGAAGCTGACGCGGGACGTTTTCCTAATTGCTTTGGAAATGATACGCGAGAAGTGCTGGACGGCGCTCCTCTCGCCGCTGGCCCTGGCTGTGCCCGCGGTCACGTATTGGAACTATCGCGACGAGCGCGCCTTCAGCAGTCGATGGGCAGCCGAGGTGCTCGGCGAGCCTGTGTCGCGCAAACATTTCGGCTGGTTCTCGGTGCCGCAACCGGCGGCCGAGGAGCTGGTATGACGGTCGCAAAGGCAGTGTGGAGCCAAATTCAATCCAGCGATCACCGCTTGATGCGCCGCGTGCATCGATGGCGCGCGCCCCGATGGATTCGCGTTCTGATGGTAGTGGCCACGCGAGGAGGCGACGGATGGCTCTGGTACGGGCTCGGCTTGATCTTGCTGGTGTACGGTGGAGAGCAGCGCTTCGCCGCCATCGCGGCGGCCGGTTTCAGCGCCGTGGCGGGGATCTTTTTATTCCGCGTGCTCAAGCACACCAGCCAGCGCAAAAGGCCCTGCGAAATTGAGCCGCACTGTTGGGCCTTCGTCCTGCCGCCGGACAAATATTCTTTTCCTTCAGGACACTCGATCACCGCATTTGCGGTGGCCGTCACCGTGGGCCTGTTTTATCCCTTCCTGCAACCTTGCTTGCTGGTCCTGGCGGTGCTGATCGCTGCTTCGCGCATCATCCTCGGAATGCACTTCCTGAGTGACGTGATCGCCGGTTCGGCGCTGGGAGTCGCATTGGGCTTCGCCAGCTTCCACTTCTTCACACTTTTCTAGGCAGGGGAGAACCGAGCGGGTCAGTCGCCGTTGGAGACGACCACCGGAGCAGCGGTGGGGGCGGCCGCCGCTGGGACGGTTTTGCTCTGCAACAGTTCGACAAGCGCTCGATACAGGCGAGCGCGAACCTCAAAGCGCTCGTTGGCGCGCGTGATGTATCGGAGCAGAACGGTGATGCCGGAACTAGAGGGGCGAACGCTCAGCGAGGGCGTGGCGTGGAAGGATCGGCTGGCGGTGACACGATTCCACTCCGACTCGGCCAGCTCGGCGTTTTTGGCCGTCTCGTCGGCCGCAATTTTTTGGATGGCCTCCGCCATCGCATAGGGATCGACGCTTGCCGGTACCTGCATTTGGATCTCATCCCACAGCCATTGTCCGGAGGTTGAAAAGTTGAAGTAGTGTCCCTCGATCGCAAAGCTGTTCACGAAGGAGACCTTGCGCCCGGTGGGATGCCCGGCATCGGTCCAGTTGCCCGTTTCGAGCACGACCGTATGCAAGGGGCCAAGCTTCAGCACTTCGCCGCCGACGCCATTGATCTCCACCCAATCGCCGACGCGGATTCCGTCTTTGCCCATCAGTACAAACCAACCGAGGAATCCGACAATAAAGTCTTTCAAAGCGACCGTGAGCCCGGCGCCCGTGAGCGCCAAAACGGTTGCGAAGTTACTGGGGATGCCAAAAAGGATGAGCAGGATCAGAATCACACCCACAGCTTGCACGCTGACCAAAACCACGGTGTCGATGGTGCGTATCTGGCGACGGTCGCCAGCCATCTGTCCAAAAAATCGCTGTAACCAATCGCTGGCGACGAACACCACGAGAGTAATGACCACGATCCAGAGCGTGGAGACGAAGATTGCGTGGAGGAAGCTCTTGCCGCGCGCGTTCACCACTTGGCTCCAGCTGGCATAGACCGCGGCCAGTTGCTGTTCGTTCTGGATGCGGGGGCTGAAACTAGCGAGGGTTTTCTTCGCCTCGGTCTGTCGGCGCAGAATCGCTAGTGGGGCATTCGCCTCGGATGATCCGGCCGACGTCAGGTTCCCTTCTTCGGTTTGTTTGGCGAACCCGTCATACTGAGCGGAAAGTGCAGCCGCACGCGCGGAGGCTTCCTGTCCGGCTTGCTGGAGGCTTTTTTCCTTGCTGTGAAGCGATGCCCAGGCGCGGTATTCGGCTAGCATGTTGCTTTCGCGCGTGAGTTCTATGGCGGCGGTCTCGACCGGAGCGCCAACCTGCATCGAGGCACTGTGAGCGTCCGACGCTTTGTGTTGGTCCAGCAGTTGTTGAAGGGTGGCCTGCTTGTCGCCGCCGGCACTGATGAGATCCTGATGCGCCTCTTCCAGGTCATCCTGGTCAAGCGCGAGTTGGGCCTGCGCGATGCTGATTAATTCTTGAAGGCCGTCTTTCGCCGAGGCCTGGGACTGAGCGAGCGCGGCCGTGAAGTGCTGGATGCGGTCTTGATCCGCCGCGACGGCTGCTTCATCGGCCTTGACACGCGCGGCAAGATCGCGGGTCTGGGGTGTGGGGGGAGAGGGATTCTCGGTGGCGGCGTCGACGGCAGCTGCAAAGGCGAGATCGACGGAACGATCGCCCAATCGCAAGGCCTGTTGCGCGTAGTCCTGCTCAGTGTGGGTGACGGCGAGCTGCGCAAGTTGCTGCGCGGTCTCCAGCGGGCGCATATTCACGAGTTCGGAGGTACGACGAGAAAGCAAATGCAGGCGGTTGCGGTAGTCCGCCCAGCCGCGAGTGAAAAGCACAGCGCACACGGTGAGAACCAGCAGCGCGAGCAGAGTTGCGAGGATCGCTTTGTCGGTGCGCTTCATCGGGGCAGGCCAGGCACTTCAATTCTAATATGTGCCGAAGAGTTCGAGCCGAGAAATTGCCACACTTGCACGTCCGACTAGAGGTCCAGCGGAAGTGGGCTCTTGCCGGTGATGAGTCGCGCCGAGCGATTGTAAGTGAAGTAGAACCATCCCCATTGGATGAACACGAGCAAGCGGTTTTGAAACTCCACGATGTAAAGCAAGTGGATGAAAATCCAAATCAACCAGGCCGAAAGCCCGGAAAGCCGCAACCAATGCAAGTCGGCAACCGCCGCACTGCGGCCTAGCGTCGCGAGACTCCCTTTATCACGATAGCGGAACGGATCGATTTCCCCCCCGCGCAAACGTTCTTCAATGACGCGCGCCACGTAACGGCCCTGTTGAATCGCAGGCTGTGCCACGCCCGGCAGAGGCGCTCCGGTTTGATGGCTAAAGTTTGCTAGATCGCCGATCACGAAAATTTCGGGGCGGCCGGGCACGGTGCAGTCCGGTTCCACAACCACGCGACCGGATTTGTCGAGCGCCGCGCCCGCCTGGTTCAACAGGATGCGGCCGAGCGGTGAGGCCAGAACGCCAGCGGCCCACAAAATCGTACGCGTGGGAATGGTTTCACTTTGCTCGCCTTTGCTTACGCGGACACCAGTGGGTCCCACATCGGTGACAAAATGCGCGGTGCGGACCGTTACGCCCAGCCCTTCCAGCATCCTTTGAGCCGCTGTCGATAAGCTCCGCGGGTAGGAGGGGAGCACGCGGTCGGCCCCTTCGATCAAGATGATTTGCGCCTCGGATGGGTCGATTTTGCGAAAATCGTGACGCAGCGTGTCGTTGGCGATCTCGCCGAGAGCACCGGCCAGCTCCGCTCCGGTGGGCCCGCCGCCAACAATTACAAAGGTCAATAGCGCGCGGACTTTCTCTGGATCCGGCTCGCGCTCGGCGGTTTCAAAGGCCAACAGAATCCTGCGACGCATGTCGGTTGCGTCTTCGACCGTTTTCAGTCCCGGCGCGAACTGCTCCCATTCGTCGTGGCCGAAATATTGATGGCTCGATCCGGTGGCGACGATGAGCGTGTCGTATTCGACGTCTCCGTCGCTCAGGACCACGCGGCGGTTTCCAGTGTCGATCGCGGTGGCTTCCGCTAGAAGTACCCGGACATTTTTCTGCTTCTTGAGAATAGTCCGCAGGGGAGAAGCGATGTTTGCGGGCGACAGGGCGCCGGTCGCCACTTGGTAGAGCAGCGGTTGAAACAAGTGATAGTTCGATCGGTCGATCAGCGTGACCTCAACCGGCGCATGCCGGAGACTTCGCGCTGCGCTCAGCCCACCGAAACCGCCGCCGATGATCACCACCCGATGTGGGCCCGTCACGTTCTTCGGTCCTTCTGGCACGCGTCGAAACCGAGGGCAGGTTCGAGCTCCTATTTTTCAAGGCGGCCGGAACGCGACTTCTCGCGAGGAGGCTCGAAGCGGTATCCGACCCACGGCTCGGTATGAATGTAACGCGGGTGTCGCGGATCGGGCTCGATTTTCTTCCGCAGTTGGTTGATGAACACCCGCAAATACTCGGTTTCTTCGCCATAGTCCGGTCCCCATACGGCTTGCAATAGGCGGCGGTGACTCTCGGTTTTTCCCTGGTTAGCCACTAAATGATGTAGCAGCTCGAATTCCTTAGGCGTCAGGCGCACGGGCTGGCCACTTACCATCACTAAGCGCTTTTCAAAGTCGATCTTCAAATCGGGGGAGACAAACGGCGGCAAAGCTTCGGAAGGGTTGACCCGGCGGAGTGCGGCGCGTATGCGGGCCATCAGCTCCTCTGAGCCGAAAGGTTTCACCACGTAGTCGTCTGCGCCCGCGTCCAGCGCCTGCACCTTGTCACGCTCGCTGTTGCGCACCGTCAGCATGATGATGGGCACATCGGAGGTGAGGCGAATCTCGCGACAGGTTTCCAGTCCCGAGCGGCCAGGCATGTTGACGTCCAACAGAATTAGGTCGGGTCGTTCGAGGGGAATCCGCTCCAGCGCTTCCTCGCCGCTTTTGGCCTCGGCCATCGTATAGCCTTGGGAGATCAGCGTCGTCCGCATGACGCGCCGGATTTGAGGTTCGTCGTCAACGACCAAAATTTTCGCGGGGGTCATGGGTTGCTAGCGGCACGTACAGGCGCTTGGAGTTGACCCGGCCGGCCGCGCTCAACCGGCAGCGTAAAGGAGAACACGGACCCGTGTCCGCGCTGGCTGGTCAGGCTGATCGTACCGCCGTGCGCTTCCACGATTGCTTTCGCGATCGGTAAGCCCATACCGGTTCCTTCCACGCTGTAGCGCTGATCCCTGCCACGGTAGAATTTTTCGAAGATGAGCGACTGTTCCTGGTCATCGATGCCGTCGCCACGATCGGCCACGCTGGTGATGACAAATTCCCCGCCCGGCTCGGCTGTGATCCCGATGGGTTGGTCCGGCGGAGAGTAGCGATTGGCATTTTCGATCAGCTGCACGAGCACTTCGCGCGCGCGCTCCACGTCGACATGAACCAACGGCAGCCCCTCGGCAACTTGCACCTTCACGGGTCGGTTTCCGAGCGAGCTCCGGCAGTGTTCCAGCGCGGCCTTGATCACGTCGTCGATCGGACGCGCCTGCGCTTTCAGTTCCAGTTCGCCCGCATCGAGCCGCGCCATTTCCGCTGCTTCACCGACCAGGTGGTTCAGCCGATCACTTTCCTCGTTGATGATGGTCAGCAGCTCCTCTCTCTGATCAGGGCGGAGATCCGGATTCGAAAGAAGATTCGTCACCGAGGCTTTGATGGAGGTGAGCGGCGTGCGAAGATCATGGGTCACCGCGTCGAGCAGAGCGGTCCGCAGCTTTTCCGCCTCGCGAGCCGCTTCGGTCTGACCAACCTGCTCCATGGCCCGTGCGTGCTCCATGGCGATCGCCACCAGGGTTCCAATAGCTTCCAGCGTGGGCCGCGGAAGAATCTGGCCGGAGATTCCTAGGCTGCCGACGGCCCGAACTCCGAGCCGCACCGGAAGAAAACAGACGCTGTGGGCGGCATCGATCACCGGCTCCTCGCGCGCCATGATCGTCTTCAGGGTCTCGGTATCCAGTTGAGAGATCACCGGACCGGAGCGGTAGACCTTTTGCTTGTCTGCCAAAAAGATCGCCGCCGCACCCACCTCAAACGCCTCGACGATTTGGACCGGCACGCGATTGAGCAGTTCCATGACATTGCGTGCCTGCAACAGGCCGCGGCTGAAGGAATACAGCCTTTCAATCTCCCGCCGTCTTGCCGACGCATCCGCGGTCTTCTGGCGCGCGCGCGCGGCCAGATGGCTGGCGATCACCGCCACCACCAGAAAGGTGAAGAGCGATGTCCAGTTCTCGGGGTCAGCAATCGCGAAATGGCCCGTGGGCGGCAGAAAGAAATAATCGTACGTCAACATGGCAGCGATCGACATCACCACCGAAACGGCCATGTCCCAAATCGTAGAAACGGCTAGAATAGCCAGGATGAACGTCAGCGCCACGGTGGTGAGGTTGGCGGAATAGACTTTGAGGTAGAAGGCCGTAATGCCGGCCACCAGCGCTAGCGCGCCGGCACATTGCAGCAGGCGGTTGAGCGAGGAGAAACGCACCAGGTCATTCTAGCCGGTGTAAAAGAGAATATAAACCGTGCGCAAGAGCCCTGAGCAACTGCTGGCGGAGATCTCTCCTCCGCCTGAAAAAGCGAAAGGTACGCTCAAGCTGTTTCTCGGCTATGCGCCCGGTGTCGGTAAGACCTACAGCATGTTGACCGAGGCCATTCGTCGCCACAGCCGCGGCGAAGACGTGGTGGTGGGAATCGTCGAAACGCACGGCCGAAAGGGCATTGCTGAACTGGTGCCCCAACTCGAGATCGTCTCGCGCAAGAAGATCGAATACAAGGGTACCGTTTTCGAGGAGATGGACGTCGACGCCATCGTCGTCCGTCGCCCCCAAGTCGTCTTGGTCGACGAGCTGGCGCACACCAATATTCCCGGCAGCAAACATCGCAAGCGCTACGAAGATGTCCTCGAAATCCTGGCAGCGAAGATCGATGTCCTGTCGACCGTGAACATCCAGCATATCGAAAGCATCGCCCCGACCGTAAACAGCTTTACCGGCGTGGTCGTCCGCGAGACAGTGCCGGACTGGGTGCTACAGATGGCAGCGGAAACGGTGATGGTCGATCTCACGCCAGAAGCGTTACAGAACCGGATGAAGCGTGGCGACGTGTATGGTAAAGAGAAGGTCGAGCAATCGCTCAGAAATTTCTTTCGCCGCGGAAATCTGATCGCCTTGCGCGAACTAGCCTTGCGCCAGGTGGCCGAACAGGTCGATCGCAGCCTCTCCTCCTACATGGATGAGAAGGACATCCACGAAAACTGGGCCGTGCGCGAACGGCTGGCCGTTTGCATCAGCTCGAACCCTCGCGCGCAGTATCTGCTGGCCCGGGCCGCCCGCATGGCCCGGCGTATGGATGCCGAACTGTACGCCGTGCACGTCGATGTGGGCGGTGATGCAAACGCACAGGATGACAAATCGCTCGAGGCGAATCTGAAGTTCGCCGAAAGTCTAGGTGCGAAAGTTGTACGGCTCGAGGGCAAGAGCGTGCCCGACGCCGCGGCCCAGTTCGTGCGCGAAAAGCACATCACCCAGATGATCTTTGGCAGAACGGCGACGGAGGGATTGAACAAGCTTCGTTATATGAATGCCATCAGCCGCTTCCTCCGTGACGCCCCCGCCGTTGACGTGCACATCGTCACCCAGGAGCCAGACTGACGCCCCCTCGATGTGGCCGGAGCCGCTCAACCCTGATCGGTCGATGCTTCCAATCGTACGAGTTCGGCTCGAAATCCGCGCGTCTTGACCGCGCCATAAGCCACCCCCGCCGCGATCCAGGCCGTTCCCGCCATCTTGGCGGTCCGTCCCAGGTGCAGCCAGACAAAGCAGCAAATCGAAAATCCGAGCAGCGGAAAAACCAGGTTCGTCCAGCGTTTCTCGACTGCACGCACGAAGTAGCGCACAAGACAGGCTAGATTGACGCCCATGAACGCGATGAACGCGCCGAAGTTCAGCAGTTCGACGCCGCGTTCGTAACTGACGAAAAGCGCTCCGGTGAGCGCGACGGCTCCGATCAAAATCACACCGTTCATCGGTATGCGCCTGGTCGCGTCGATGGCACCGAAAAATTTCTTCGGGATCGCGCTGGTGCGCCCCATCCCGTATAGCAGGCGCGCTGCGGCGAGCTGCGCAGCCATGCCCGACCCGACATTGGCAATGAGAATTGTGAAATTCAAAAGATGGAACAGAAAAAAGCCGCCCACTTGCCGGGCCACGAGCGGAAACGCCGACTCCACCATGGCCCGGGGAAACGGCTTTGGTCCCCAGACGAGTTGCGCGATGTACACTTCAGCGGAAGAAAGCGCGCCCGTAATCAGGCAGACCAGCACCGTCGCGAGCAGGATATCGCGCCGAGGATTTCGCGCCTCTTCCGACAGCGTCGAGATGCCATCAAAGCCAATGTAGGTCAGGACCGCGATCGAAGCGCCACGAAACACACCGTGAAAACTGAACCTTTCGGGGTCATAAAACGGTCGCACGAAAAAGGCCGCTCCCTCACCGTGCAAACCCCAGAGAAACCGCGCCGCGAAGGCAAAGAAGATGATCACGACCACCATCATGGCGGAAGCCAGGACTTCGTTGATGCGCGCCGAGGTCTCGATGGCGCGCAGGTTCAGGGCGGTGAACAGCCCCGCGAATCCGATCGCGAGCATCGGGTAAGGGACGCCTGGCAGGATGTTTTGCGTGAGCTTGCTCGCAAGGACGACGCAGACCAGCGGATTCAATACATAGTCCATCACCATCGCCCAGCCCGTGACATAGCCGAGGGCGGGATGGATTTCTTCGGCTACGTAGGTGTAGGCCGATCCGGCCGCAGGATACGCTTGAGCCATTCTGCCGTAGCTTGTGGCCGTGAACAGCATGGCGACCATGGCAATCAGGATCGTGGTGACGACGTGTCCGCGGGCTTGGTTGTGAATCACTCCGTAGATGCCCATCGGGGCGATCGGCTGAACAATCACGATGCCAATCAAGATCAAGTCCCAAAGGCCGAGCGCGCGCCGTAGGCTCACCGTTGGGCAGGGGTGCGTCGTCTCGGGTGTCGACATCACTCGGTCCCAGGGGGCTGTATAGCGCGAGGCGCGCCCGGGAGGGGCAATCTCGCGGGCTCGATGTTCCAGCCGTCGACCGTCAATTCCGTTTCGCCTTGAAGCGCATCGCGCGAGAGAAACTGAACTGCGATTTCACGCGATTCGCCGGGCATCAGCTCGATGTAGTTGTCTTGCCACAGTACGGGCAGAATTTCCGCGTCTTCGTGTCGGCGGCGGACTTCCAGATAAACCTGAAAGGCGAGATGGTCGCTCGGATTGCGCAGCGTGACGCGTACCCGCGGTCCCTCGCGCCCCTGTTCGAGGGAAGCGGCAACGTCCATTCGGCCTGCGCTCGGCAATGATTGCAACTGAGTCAGATTCTCGAAAAAGGAAATATTCGTGTAGGCATCTGTGTTCGCCCAGTCGTAGACATTCGGCTCTGCGGAGAGCCAATAGAAATTCGTGCTCAGAATCTGGCCGACGGAATTTTCCAGCGCGAGCTTGACAAAGTAAATCGGCGAAGTCGGCATGAATGCTCTTTGCGGAAACGCCGTCACTTTTTGGACGCTATCGCGCGCGACCTCCACCTTGGCTCGCGCCGAAAATCTCTCGCTCAGGTTGGCGTCGTAGAGTTTTGCGCTTACGGTGAGCCCCGAAGCGTTCTCATAGGTGCTGTTGACGACAGAGATGCTCTGGTCGTCGTAGGAGTACTCTACGTGGAGCGGCTCTAAAGCCTTCTTCGCGCCGAAATAGCCGCCTGCGGGCTCGAGGTAATAATCGTAGAGATGCCAAATCAGAGAGGGCCAGGCGTTATTCAGCATCCATTGGATGACGCCGGTCGAATTGTATTTATTGCGCGAGTAGGCTTCGAACATAGCGCGCTCGGAGTCGTAAGCCATCGCTTGCGATTTGCGTTCGTAGTCATCGATGTCTGCGGCCGGTCCGTACGTGGCTCTCATGGTCCGTTCGAAATGCGTCAAGCGGGTGAACCGCTCGCCGCCTGCGTGATAGTTCCAGGCTGGGCTGTCGGGCAGGATATCCTGGGCAGAAAGCATTTTTCGCAGGCTTCCTTCGGGCGGGATTGCCGGACCAGTAGATATCTCCGACGCAAATCCGAAGGCACCGCCAAATTTCTGGGTGTCGGCAAGCCAATAATCTGGAGGCGTGTAGTCATAGGGGCCCAGCATTTTCATTCCAGTCGGATCGCCCAGAGCCACAGGCTTTTCCGAGGCCGCAGCCAGATAGGGATTCGGCCAATCGAGTGCCTTCAGCTCCGCGGCATAGGCACTCTCGACTTTTCCGGGGGGCGCTTCGTCGCTGCCGTTCATCCAGACCAGCACGCTCGGATGGCTGCGCATCCTGAGAATCTGCGAGCCGAGCGATGCTCGGGCCACGGCGAGATCGGTCGGCCCCCATTTCTTCCAGTCCATCCAGAAATCGCAGCAAGTCCAGCCGGCCAGAATCAGCACGCCCTGCTGGTCTGCCAGGTCGTAGAACAGGTCGGGGACCATCGGACCTTCCAGCCGAAGGGCGTTTAAGTTCAGATCACGGATGTAACGAAACTCGGTTTCGAGCCGCTCGCGAGATTCACGCAGCAGCATGTCCGGTGCCCATCCGCCTCCGCGGATCAAAATCCGTTGGCCGTTGACACGAAACAAGCGATGGCCCTTGGTATCCAGCTCCGATGTGACTTCACGGATGCCGTAACGGATCGATGCACAGTCTGAAAGGATACCGGCGGCTGACACACTCATCGTAAGTTCGTGAAGGGCTGGTGCGCCCATCTGACGTGGCCACCACAGTTCGGGATGGGCAATGCGGAGACTCGGAAATCGATCGGGCACAAAACGAGCGGTGGCGGTCTGGTACGGCCCCAGGGCGATCGATTCTGTCAGCTGGATACCCTCAAGCTGGGCCACGACGACTCCGGTGACGGGACCTGCCGTTAGGTTGCGCACCTGCGCTTCGACTGTGAGGTCAGCTTCGTCAACAGACGGCGTCGGAAAATGCGTGATGACCTGCGGATGGGCTATCTCAAGGGGGCCCGATGCTCCGAGCCAGACGCTGCGCCAGAGTCCCATGTCCTTATCGGGGGGTGTGGGATTCCAATCGTTCCAGTTGATGCCGAGGTCGTGCTCGGTCTGCGCGAAGTCTTCCACAGCAACCACATTCAGGGCGTCAGGCCGGACCGACCGGCTCACGTCGAATTGATAAGCGCGATACGCGCCACGGACAGCGGTTGTCGAAGCGATTTGCCGGCCATTGAGCCAGATATTGGCGCGGTTGTTGATTCCGTCAAAATCGAGCCAAAGATGAAGGCCCTTAAAACTTTCCGGCAGACGAAATTCGGTGCGGTACCACCAGGAGCATCGGAACGGGCTGTCGTTGGGCATGGGCAACTCGGAAAAATTCTTGCCGATGGGATACGCGGTGCCAGGAATCGAGCGAAGGTTCATGCCGAAATAGGGATCGGGATAGGTCTTATCTTGAACCAGCGCTGCGAGCACGGTAGAGGGCACGGCTGCCGCGTGCCAGTGATTTGTGGAAAATCCAGAGACCGAAATCTGCGCGCCCGTTGCGCGAACCTTGCACGAAGACTCTAGTCTCCAGTCATCGGTCAGCGGGAGCAGGCGGCGGGCCGGCGCTTTGGAATCGGCCATCGCTTGGGAAACGAGCACCCAGAAACTCATCGCAACGATGAGCGCAAGCGAGGCGCGAAGCAATTTGCGGAGAGAAATCACGGCGCGCCGAGCGGCACTTGGCACGCCAGCATCCTACCTCGAAGCATTGAGAATTTGGGAGGTGTTCCAGCCGCCACCGAGAGCCTTGATCAGGAGAACGCTCGCGACGACACGGCGCGTCAGGATGTCCACGGCGGTGCGTTCGTCGCCCAGTGCAGCCGACTGCGCCGTGGTCACTTCCAGATAGTTGGCGACGCCTCCCTTGTAGCGATTGTTAGAAAGCTCCAGAGAATGCTGGGCCGCAGCAACGGCGGCATCCTGCGTTTTGGCTTCGCCTTCCAGAATATTGAGGGCAGCGAGATTGTCCTCCACGTCCTGAAATGCGCTCAGTGTCGTTTGTCGGTAGGTATCGACGGATTGGCGGTAAGCTGCGCGTGCCTGCTCGCTGACGCCACGACGCTGGCCGCCGTCGATGATGGTTTGGGCGGCCGTTCCTGCCAGCAACCACAAGCCGCTCGGACCCTCGAGCAGCGTGCCCAAGGTTGCAGACTCGAATCCCCCGATGCCCGTCAGAGAAATCATGGGGAAGTAAGCCGCCTTGGCGACACCAATCTGTGCATTGGCCTCCTGGACGCGACGCTCTGCCCCCGCAATGTCGGGTCGCCGCTCCAATAGTTCAGAAGGCAGGCCCGGCGGGATCGGGGGCGGCGGATTTTTGAGCGGCGTCGGAGGCTGGCTGAACTCGGCAGGAGGTTTTCCGATGAGCACCGCGACGGCGTGCTCGAAGGCAGCTCGTTGGACTGTAACATCCTGATCCTGGGCGCGGGTGGTTTCCAGCTGCGTTTGTGCCTGGGCCACGTCCACAGCCGATGCGACCCCGCCGCTATAGCGGCTCTGAGTCAGCTCCAAAGCCTTTTCGTAGGCGTCGACGGTCGAGTCCAGAAGCTGCTTTTGCGAATCCAACCCGCGCAGCTGAAAATAGTCGAGCGCCAGCTCCGCGCGAAGGCTCAAGTCTACGTTGGCCAGGTCTGCGGCGCTGGCCTGGACCTCCGAACGCGCCCCTTCGACGGTGCGGCGCACGCGACCCCAGACGTCCAGTTCGTAGGAAGCATCGAGGGGTAACAAGTAGTCGGCGTAGGAGACAGGAGATCCCACACCTCCAAAAAGGGCTCGGTTTTGCGACTGGCGGTTCCCGGAAATCGTCGGCTGTGTGGAGACTGTGGGCGAGTATCCGGCGCGCGCAATCCGGAGCGCCGCCCGCGCCTGTTGGAATTGCTCCTCGGCGACTTTCAACGATTGGTTCGATACGCTGATTTGTTCTTCGAGGGCGTTTAACTGCGGGTCGTCGTAAATCTCCCACCATTTGCCCTTGGCGATCGCGTCACTCGGCTGTGCCTGCTTGAAAATTCCCGATTCCTTGTAGTCGGGCGGAACCTCGGTGGTCGGGCGCTGGTAGTTGGGACCTACGACGCATCCGCCGAGCACAAGCGCGCCGATGCCCAGTGCTCCCACCCGGCAGCACTGCGAAGCGACGCGAGATGGAGTTACATCATTTCTTTTGGTACGTGACTCGCCAGATCGAGTTTGAACCGTCATCGGTCACCATCAAGGAACCATCCGTCGCCACCGCCACTCCCACCGGACGGCCCCAGCAATCACCGGACGGAGTCACGAATCCGGTCAGGAAGTCCACATACTCGCCGAGGGCATGTCCCTTCTTCATCGGTACCATGATCACCTCGTAACCCGTGCGGACTGAGCGATTCCAGGAGCCGTGCTCGGCGGCGAACAACACTCCGTCATACTGCTTCGGGAATTGCTTCCCCTCGTAAAACGTGATGTTCAAGGAAGCGTCGTGCGGTTCCAGAAGTACATCGGGGACGATAGATTTATCCTTTAGTTCGGGATGTTTGCCGGGGAAGCGCGGATCGGGATGGCCACCGGTGTAGTACCACGGCCAGCCGTAGAACCCCCCTTCCTGAACATGCGTGATGTAGTCGGGAGGGAGGTTGTCGCCCAGTTCATCGCGCTCGTTCACAGACGTCCAGAGCTCGCCCGTCTTAGGATGGACCGTGACACCAGAGCCGTTGCGAATTCCCGATGCGTACACGTCGAGGTTCGAGCCGTCTGGATTGGCGACGAGAATGTCGGCGCGGTGGTACTCACTTTTATCCGTATCGATGTCCGTGACGTTGGTGTGCGAGCCAACCGCGATGAACATGCGCTTTCCATCGAGCGAGAAAGCAATCCCGCGCGCGAAGTGGTTTGGCCCAGCCGGCAGGTTCGGCACGATCACCTGCGGATCCCCGTTGGCCTTGGTGTCTCCATTGGTGTAGGGGAACCGGACGACTGCGTCAGTATTCCCGACGTAGAGATATTGCGGATTCGGACCGGGCGGGTAGAAGGCCAGGCCGAAGGGCAGTTTAAGCCCGGTCGCAAATGTTTCCATCTGCGCCGCCTTGCCATCGGCTGTCAACCCGCGAAACACCAGAATTTTGCCGGCATTGGTCGCGGCCACAAAGAAGTCACCGTTCGGTGCTGTGATAATCGTCCGCGGAGCCAGTGGCTTCTTGTCGTCGCCGATCAGGCTTTCGGCGTAGAGAGTTACCTTGAACCCCGCAGGCGCCTGCGGCCAGGCATCGGCTGGTCTGGGAACCGGCCGGGAGAAGACCGCCGCTGATTTCGTGGCATACGGCGCCGGCAGATCCTCGACGGTAATGTGGTGGACCGTGCCCGGCGTTTCACCGTGGAAGTCAGTGAATGGGCTCGTGCCTGTGTCGCCCTTGGTCGTGCCAGTGCCAGCAGGATCTGCTGCCGTGCGCGAGACGCTGGCAAAAGCAAGCGCCAGGCTCACACTGGCCAGGGCAGCCTTGTAGAGCATTTTCATCAAATCCCCTTTCATTTTGAATTAGTAGTCCGCACTGGGTGGCGGAGGGCTCACAGCCCCATTTTCCCCCGCAACAACCCGAACTTCTTCTCCTGTGATGATCGAGTCGGGTGGATTGGTAATGACCAGATCGTCCGGTGAAAGGCCGGAAACGACCTCGACCGTGTTTCCCATATCCCGGCCGAGCGTGACGCTCTTCAGCAGTGCGCGGTTATCCTTTTGGACCGTTCCCACCTGCAGTCCTTGCGCGCGAAAGATCAGCGCACTCACCGGCAGTATGAGCGTCCGCACGCTGGATGGAACCTTCAGATGCACTTGCGCATAAGCGCCCGGCAAGAGCTCTCCGCTTCGATTATCGACATCCACCTCGACCAGAAGAGTTCGGGAGGCCACATCGATAGCATTGGCGGTGCGAACCAAGGTTCCCTGGAAGCGGCGGCCCGGAAACTCCTGAAATTCCAAATCGGCGGTCAGCCCCACACGCGCCGACTGCGAGTAGTCCTGCGGCACGTTGATGTAGACGCGCAGGGTTTGGATTGCCGCGATGTGAAACAACTCGGAGGAGGCGGCCGGGCTTGCACCGGAATTGATTAGGTGGCCAACATCTGTATTGCGGGCCGTGATGACGCCATCAAACGGCGCATAGACCTTTTCAAATGATTGCAGCTCCTCCAGGCGTCGCACGTTGGAATCGGCCGAGGCGACCATGGCTCTTTTGGCTTCAAAATCGCCGTTGGCGTTGTCGACATCCTGTTTCGAGACAGAATCGGTTTTCAATAGGTCGGCGTAACGCGCAGCGGTAATTTCCGCCAGTCGGTAATTCGCGCGGGCAGTATTCAAGTCGGCGCGCGCTTGATCGAGCTCCTGATCCACCTCGGGCGTTTCGATTTCGGCGAGCAACTGGCCGGATTTCACGCGCCCGCCGATATCGACGTACCACTTTTTCAGGTACCCGTTGGTGCGGGCATAGATGGGGGAGTCTGAGAACGCCTGAAGGTTGCCCGGAAGGACGATTTCGGTTTGCGGCGCGCCCAGTGTTGGCCGAACGACCGCCACCGTGGGAACCGCAAGCTGGTTGGTCTGGCTGGCCAACGCGGCTCGTGCTCTCCGGCGCGGCACGATGCCCGCGATCACGACCAGTGCGATGACAAGCAAGACGATGACGAAGAAGGCCAGCCCGCGCCCAGGCCGTGGTCTGGCCAGGGGCCAATGGTCCTCCGGCGACATCTGTCCATTTTCCTGCCGATCGCTCATTTATTTCTGGCTTTTGCTCAATTCATTCGACGATTTTCCACGCGCATTCGTTTCACCGGCGTTTCACCGGGTGGCATTCTTCAGGCGCCAGCCATGGAGAATGCTGAAGACCACCGGCACGAAGAACAGGGTCGCTACGGTGGCGAACAAAAGTCCGCCGATCACGGCGCGGCCCAGGGGCGCATTCTGCTCACCGCCCTCGCCGAGCCCTAGCGACATCGGGAACATGCCGATGATCATGGCGAGCGCGGTCATCAGGACGGGGCGGAAGCGCGTAAATCCGGCGTCGAGCGCCGCATCGATGGACGTCTTTCCTGCTTGCAGTTTTTCCTTAGAGAAACTGATTAAGAGAATGCTATTGGCGGTTGCCACGCCCATGCACATGATGGCTCCGGTAAGCACCGGTACGCTGACGGTCGTTTTTGTGACGAACAAGAACCACAAGATCCCGGCCAAAGCGGCGGGCAAAGCCATCAGGATGATGAAAGGATCAAGCCAAGACTGGAAATTGACGACGATCAGCAGATACACCAGGACAATCGAAAATCCGAGGCCAGCGAGCAGGCCGAGGAAGGAGGCGTTCATCGTCTCGATCTGCCCGCGGACGATGATCGACGATCCCGCCGGCAACCGTTTCTCGCTTTCGTTGATAATGGGTCCCATATCACGTGCCACACCGCCAAGGTCGCGGCCGTCCACTCCTCCGTAAATGTCGATGACAGGTTGAATGTTGTAGTGAGTGACTTCGGCCATTTCGGCGCCGCGGGTAAACGAAGCTAGCCCGCCCAAAATCTGCGGCTGGGCGACCGGTGCATTGGCAACGGGAATATTTTCGAGATCCTGCGGAGACTCCACTCGATACTGAGGCGTCTGGGTGGTGATTTGATAGCTGACGCCGGTCTTCGGATCGAGCCAGAACTGCGGCTGGGTCTGGAAGCTACCGCTGAGCGCGATCAGCAAGTTTTCGACCACGTCGCGCTGCGTGAAGCCCACCTGGCTCGCCTTGGTGCGATCGACGTCCACATGCATGCGCGGGTAATCGAACGGCTGTTGGATTCGCGTGTCGATGATGCCCGGAACGAATTTGAGACGATTCATCAGCTCCATAGCGAATTGGCGGTTCGCTCCCAGGTTACGCCCCACGATCTGGATGTCGATGGGAGCGGGCAGGCCGAAATTTAGGATCTGAGTCACGATATCGACGGGCAATTGGTAAAACGTGACGCCTGGAAAATCATGGCCTAGCCTCGAGCGCAGTTCGCGAACATAGTCGTTGGTCTTGCGGTGCTGGGACGCCAATTCGACTTGAATGTCCGCATCGGCCGGTCCCACGGGCGCCGACGTACTGTAAGCGAGATTCAAAGTGCTGTAGGGGAGACCGATGTTGTCGATGATCGTGGTGAGCTCGGAAGGAGGAATCACTCGCCGGATGTCTTGTTCAACCTCATCGCAGATGGCGGCCGTGTCTTCGATGCGAGTGCCCGTGGGGGCACGCATGTGGAGCTTAAACTCGCCGCTATCGACCGTGGGGAAAAAGTCCTCTCCAATCACAGGTAACAAAGCAAAGGAAAGAATGCAGAAGAGCAGGAAACAGGTGACAAAAGCGGCCCGGTGACGCATGACGGTGCTAAGGAGCTGGTGGTAGCGCTCTCGAAAGCGGTCGAACCCCGTTTCGAATCGAGCCTGCATGCGGATGAGTGGATTGCGGGATCTCTCGGTCCGCTCGCGCCGTTCGTCTTCGGTCTGCTCGATTAACAGATACCGGGCCATGGTCGGGACCAGGGTGCGCGACAGGAGGTAGGAAGCCAGCATGGCGAAGATAACCGCTTCGGCAAGAGGCACGAAGAGATATTTGGGCACGCCGGTCAGGAAAAACATCGGCACGAACACGATACAGATCGAGAGTGTCGAGACCAGCGCGGGGACGGCAATCTGCGATGCGCCGTCCAGGATGGCCTGGATGCTTTCTTTTCCTTGATCGAGATTGCGATTAATGTTTTCGACTTCCACGGTGGCGTCGTCGACCAAGATCCCGACCGCAAGAGCGAGGCCGCCCAGCGTCATGATATTGATGGTTTCACCGAGCGCACTGAGCAAGGTCAGAGAGGTCAGCACGGAAAGAGGGATCGAAACGGCAATAATGATGGTGCTGCGCCAGCTGCCCAGGAAGACAAGGATCATCAGTCCTGTGAGGCAGGCGGCAATCGCACCCTCGCGAACGACGCCGACAATCGAAGCTTTGACGAATATGGATTGATCCGACAGGGCATGAATATCGATGTGCACCGGCAGCGAGTATTCAATCGACGGCAGCATTTTTCGAACGCCGGCAATGACGTCGAGCGTCGAAGCGTCGCCCAGTTTCAAAATGGACATCAGAGCGGAGCGAGAGCCGTCCACCCGAACGATGTTCGTCTGTGGCGTAAAGCCGTCACGGACATTAGCGACATCGCGAATGTAGATGGTCGAGCCATTGACGGTCTTGACCGGTAGAGCATTCAGGTCGGTAATGGTCGGCGCCGAAGCGTTTGTTTCGATGTAGTACTCAAACGAACCGATCTTGGCTGTGCCGGAGGGGAGAATCAAATTCTGGGCGTCGATTGCGTTTACCACGTCGAGCGGCGATAGCCCTTTGGCCTGCATCGCCGAGGTATTGAGATCCACCATGACCGTGCGTTGCTTACCCCCGTACGGATACGGTACAGCCACCCCGGTGACCGTGATGAGCGCCGTGCGGATGAAATTCTGGCCCATATCGGCCAACTGCTGCTCGGTAAGGCTCGGTCCGGAGAGACCAAGTTGAAGGATCGGCACCGAGGAGGCGTTATAGGTAAGAATGAAAGGCGGGGTAATACCGGGAGGCAGGTTTTTTACGATACTCTGGCTGATCGCTGTCACCTGCGCGACGGCGCCGGCGATGTTTGTGTGCGGGTGGAAGAAGATCTTGACCAGGCCGATGCCGTTGAGGGATTGCGATTCGATATGCTCGATGTTGTTGACCGTGGTGGTCAGCGAGCGCTCGTAATTATAGATCACGCGCCCGGACATTTCCTCGGGAGAGAGGCCTGTATACTGCCATGCCACCACGATCACCGGGATATCGATGTTCGGGAAGATATCGGTGGGCGTGCGCACAATCGAGAGCAGCCCGAGAATCAGGATCAGAATGGACATGACGACGAACGTGTAAGGACGGCGTAATGCCAGTCGAACGATCCACATTCTTAAGCGGCTCCTGAGATTCTCAACAGACAGGGCATCGCCCTGTGGCGCATGCCCCAAGCGCGCGGTGCTATTATCTCACCGTCGCGTCCGGCCTCGAAATTAGCAACGGGCCTGGATGCTCGGAAATACCTATCGCCACGCTCGCTGGCAAATGCTGTTCGATGGGTCGACAGGGACGATGCTCGACGTCGGCAGCCTCGCAGAGAGTACCGATCCTACTTCTGGGTTGATGTAAGACCTTCCTGAGCGGCTTCGAGAACCTGAATGGTGGGGACCAGACTGTGTCGCTCGAAGCACCGCGCCATAGCTTTGCCAATCTCATCGTAGCGTCCGGTGGCTAACGCGATGACGCTCGGTCCCGCACCGCTCAGCGCGATTCCGAGCACACCCGGCGTTCGGGGCAGGGCGAGCACTTCTCCGAGTCCGGGGATAAGCGGCTGGCGCGCGGACTGATGGATTCGATCCTGCATGGCGTCCCACAGCAGGTCATAGCGGCGGTCTTCGAGTGCAGCGACAAACAGGGCAGAGCGCTGCAGGTTAAAGACGGCGTCCGCGCGAGAAACACTCAAGGGGAGCACAGCTCGAGACTTTTTCGTTTCGAGCTTCACGTTCGGAGTGACGACGACCAGGCGAATGACCTTGGGCCAGTCCTTGCGCACCGCGGCGACGGTGCCGTCGCTGCGGGTGAACGTCACGACCAATCCTCCGAGCAGGGCCGCAGCGACATTGTCGGGGTGGCCTTCCATCTCGGTGGCGTAGCGCAAGGCTGTTTCTTTCGGGACGGAGCGGTTACCAACGGTGAAACCGAGTGCGATCCCAGCCACAGTGGCAGCGGCACTGCTGCCAAGCCCACTCGCCACTGGAATTTCGTTGCGCACGGCCAGGCGTACGCGCGGCAGTTCGAATCCTTCGCGTTCGGCAGTGTGCCGCATGGCCCGGAAAATCAGATTTTGCTCGGGCGATCTGGGAAGGTCAGAAGTGCCACGCACGCCGCGACTTCGGGCGAGCGTGCGGCCCTCAGGCCTGGAGAGCAGAGTTGCCCGCACGCTCAGATACATTTCCAGCGCCAGGCCCAGGCAGTCGAAACCGGCCCCCATGTTCGCAGTCGACGCCGGAACGCGCACTTCAAATGAGATTTGGCGAGAGGTCGTCATGGACGCCGATCAGGCGATCAACCGCCCGGGCGAGTCTGACCTAAGCTGCTACGTTGCTGCTTATAGCTGTTGCTCCAGGCTTGAGAGGATAGCAGCTTTGGTGGCTGCCGCATGCTTGGGAGTGTTCCGAAGAGCGCTGGCGAAGGCCAAATCTCGTTTGCCGCCGGTGTCAGACGAAAGACCTCCCTCGTGATAGCGAATCATATAGTCCGGATCTTTCAAAGCATGCCCGGTGAGAACCGCGATTACGTCATCGGTTCGGGCGATGTGGCCTGTCGCGACGAGCTTCTTGATGCCCGCGACCGTCGTAGCGGAAGCTGGTTCGCAGCCGATACTGTCGCGGCCGATCATCGCTTTGGCATCGGCGAGCTCCTGTTCGCTGACGGAGATGATTTGACCTCCTGAGCGTAGAACCGCGCGCAGTGCTTTTTTCCAGGAGACGGGGGCGCCGATTTTGATGGCGGTCGCCAGCGTCTGCGGGTTGTGGACCGGCTCGAGCTTGGAAGGGATGGACGGCTCGCGACCCGCCTGCTTTTTAAGATCGAGATTTGCGAACAGATGTGCCAGCGGCGCCGCCCCTTCTGCCTGGATCACGCTGAGTTTCGGCAAACGATCGATCATGCCGAGTGAGAGGAGCTCCTGAAATCCCTTTCCGAGGGCTGTACTGTTCCCCATATTGCCGCCGGGCACGACCACGTGATCGGGAACTCGCCACCGGCACTGCTCGATCAGCTCAAACGCAACCGTCTTTTGCCCCTCGATGCGAAAGGGATTGATCGAGTTCGCAATGTAGATCGAGGGTTCGCCGCCGAGTTCTTCGACCAGGCGCATGCAGGCGTCGAAGTTGCCGTCGATTTCCAGAACGAGCGCTCCGTAATCCAGGCTCTGCGCGAGCTTGGATGGTGACACCTGGCCGCGCGGTAACAGAATCGCGGCTTTCAGTCCGGAGCGCGCAGCATACGCGGCGAGGCTCGCCGCAGTATTTCCCGTGCTCGCGCAGACGGCGGTACGCGCGCCGGAAAGCATCGCCTGTGTCATCGCCGCGGCCATGCCCGTGTCCTTAAACGATCCGGTTGGGTTGTAGCCTTGATGCTTCAGACGCAAGCTGGCTATACCGCAATAGGCTGCCGAGCGCGGCGCATCGTACAAAGGTGTGTTGCCTTCGAACAATGTGACGAATGGAGCATCCTCTTCGAAGGGAAGCATTTCGAGATAGCGCCAGACACCGCTGACGTCGCGGGCATCCTCGGAGCGGGCGCCGAGGGCTCGACGCGATGACCACAGTTTACGCATCGCCATCGGACCGCCGGGGGCAGCGAGCCGGCACACGATTTCGAGCGTCTCACCACAGCGTGGACAAAGGTACACGCGCTCGCGAAGACCATAGGTGGCGGCGCACGCAACATTGATGCAGCGCTGCACGCCGGGCTCGGCGTTTCTTGTTGCCGCGCGCGCAGGCCTTCCAGCCATGTTAGGAAGCCTTGACTGTGGGCTCGAATGCAATGGGTGCACCGAGTCCAAATTCGCGGTGGGCCGCTTCCAATGCGGTTTTCATGTCCTTCTCTGCCACGACAAAGGAGATATTGCTTTCCGACGAACCCTGCGCGATGGCAATCAGGTTGACGTTCTCGCGGGCAACCGAGCCGAAGGTCCTGGCCGCGATGCCGGGAATCCCGCGCATGTTTTCGCCGACGACAGCGACAATGGCGATGTTCGGATCCAGCGTGATGTGCTCGACCGTTTCGTGCGCGACGTCCTGGGCGAACTCCTTCCGCAGCGCCTCGACCGTGCGTTGAGCGTCCTCGGCCGCCACGATGAAGCAGATATCATTCTGCGAAGACGACTGCGAGATCAGTAGAACGTTGGCTTTGAGTGCGGCGGTAGTTGAAAACGTACGGCCGACCACGTCCGGTAGCCCGACAATGCCCGGTCCGCCTACTGTGATGAGTGCGACGTCTCGAATTGCTGTCAGTGCCTTCACACCGCCGCCATTGCTGCGACCCCTCGGCGTGATCTTTGTGCCCGCGCGTTCCGGCTGGAAGCTATTGCGAATCCACACGGGGATGCCCGCCTGCTCGACCGCGCGGAGCGTCTTAGGATGGAGCACTCTGGCGCCAAAATAAGCGAGCTCGCTGGCTTCGCGGTACGAGATATCCGGAATCGTGCGTGCTTCTTTGACAAGTCGTGGGTCGGCGGTCAACACGCCGTCCACATCGGTCCAGATGATGATTTCGTCCGCCTCGAGTGCGGCTCCCAAGATCGTGGCGGAATAATCGGAGCCGCCGCGGCCAAGCGTCGTAAGGATGCCAGCGTCGTTCGCGCCGATGAAACCGGTGGCCACGGGGGTGATGCCGAGATCGAGCAAGGGGCGCAGCCGCGACTGGGAGTGCTCGCGTGTGGATTCCATGATGGGATCGGCTCCGCCATGAAACGAGTCGGTAACAATTAATTCGGTGGCCTCTACCGATTCGCTAGCCACGCCAAGTTGCTCGAGCGCGCCCACCACCATCGGCGCCGAAAGCCGCTCGCCGAGGCTCGAGATCGTGTCGAGAGTGCGTGGAGTGAGCTCGTGAAGCAGTGCCGTGCCTCTACATAGCTGCTCGCCTTCAGCAAAAATCTTCCGAAGAGACGCCGACAGCCATTTGCACTTATTTTCGTCGTGGATCAGCTCACCGACAGCTGCCTCATGCTGTTTTCGGAGCGCCTCAAAGATTCGACAGGCTTGCTCGAGATCACCCGCTTCAGCGCGCCGGGCCGCTTCGATCAGGCGGTTCGTCACGCCCCCCATGGCCGAAACGACAGCGACCACCGGGCCTTCTCGCGAGGCGTCTCTTAGGATCTGCGCCACACGCGCCATACAAGGCGCGTCGCCCACAGACGTGCCGCCAAATTTCATCACGCGCAGTGGCTTTTTCATGGGTCAGGAGAATCCAGCGCGATGCAATTCGAACTGGCCTGGAGTACGAAGTAATCCGGCTTTCCGGACGTTCGCGCTCAAAAAACTATACACTATGGACCGATTTCGTGCGATGGGAGCGATGTACTGTTGCAGTACAACAACTAACCTAGTTCGCAGTGCCTAGTCCGGGCACGCCGTCCCGTGAGGCGGGGCCCCGGGCTACCAAGCGGCGAGAGCAGCGATGAGCGTGCCCGCTTGGGGCGTGCCAAGCCCGGTGAGGAAGCGGTAGCCAGCCCCCGCGGTGGACAGTGTTCTGAAGGTGCCGTTTGTGGTTGTCGTGACGGCGTTGAAATCGACTGTGACCGCCGATTTCCCAATCGCATAGAGGCTCGTGTCTGCGCTCGCCAAAGCGGCCTTCCCTGCAGCCGCTCGCGTTTCGTTGACAATCGCGATGAGCGCAGCCCACTGCGGCGTGCCGGCGCTCGTCCCACCAACCTGGAACCATCCGGCATTGCCGCTGACGCCAACTGAGTCATAAACCGCAACGCCCGTGCCCGGGTCCGCGTCGAAGGAAACGTCGGGCGTGCTCCGGTATCCCTTCCAGTCGTAGGGGATGGGGAACTGCGCCTGAAACAGGGGTTCTGGCTCGAACTTGCTCAAGCCTCCGCCACTGCCGCCCCAGGCGGTTTCGCTCTGGTAGTTGCCGTTCGACGCCAGGTGCAATGAAGTGCCGCCAACCCCGATCACATCCGGGGAGGCGGCCGGGTAGGAAACGCCTGTCCCGTTGTCGCCAGCAGCGGCCAGGAAAGTGACGCCGCTCGCTGCGAACTGATTGTCGTAGTTGCGCTCGCTCGGAAATTCATTAACCGTCCAGCTCATCGACACCGCCGAAGCGCCGTTGCGAACTGCTGTTTGGACGCCCGCGAGCAGGTTGGTCAGGCTATTTGTGGGCGTCTCAACCAGCAGGATTGTTGCGTGCGGAGCGATGCTATGCGCCCATTCAATATCGAGTGCAATCTCCACGGCCCAGTTGGAGTTGGCTGCAGGCTGCTGCCCATTGGAGTAAACCTTGCGGAAACAGCCGTTGGCGCTGGTGCAGGCGGGCAGGCCAAACTGGGCATCGAATACGCCTAGATCCGCCTCGGCGTTCGGGTCATCGTACGCATCCACAATGCCGATAATCTGCCCTGCGCCTTGATTGCTGATTTGATCGAAGCCGTAGGCATGGCGCATTTCAGACGGAGCGAAAGCCGTGGAAGGAGGTCCCCCCTCTGAGCTGGCAGCCGCCAGTTGAATCTGGTACTGAGGTCGCATAAAAGTGCCGGGGATTTCGTCGCCCTTAATCTGGTGCGGTAGGATGGTGAAGAGGTGCTGGGCACAGGCGGGCCCGCAGACGACCAGCGCTGCTAGGAGCACGAGGAGAGTGCGTCCGGATGTGCGGAATCCCTCAGTGGCCATTGGTTCCCTCAGCGTCGTGCTGGAACAGGTGCTTGTGACGAACAACAGAGTAGCTTCCGGGCCAGCACTGGACGATAGGCCAGGATTCACAACTGACTGGTACGAAAGTTCAGGTGAAAACTGAATTAGAGGGCATGAATTCTAGGCCAGGTCTAGGTTGCACAGGGAGCGGCGGAGGGACAGGCAAGGCCTTCGGTGGCTAGGGCTTACCGAGGCCCGTGCGGTCGGCCGCAAGCTTTCCGGTATAGATCGCCATCCCCACGGCAGCGTCCAGGCCTGCACGCGCCAAGGCACTTACCTCGCGCATGCTGGCGATGCCACCCGCGGCGGTGATGGGCAGTGAAGTCGAGCGCCGGAGCATCCGGAACCAGGAGAGGTCGGTCCCTTTCATAGTTCCCTCGTTATCGACAAAAGTAGAGAGGAAGCCCGAGCAGAAAGGCTCGAGCTCAGCGACGACATCGCTTGGCCGCAACTTCAGGCGTTGGCGCCAGCCGCGAACGACGATCCAACCCTTGTCGGTATCCAGTGCGACCATGACCCGCTTTCGACCGACGCGCTTGGCCAGCTTGGAGAGAAACTCGCGATTGACTTCGCCGTGGTGGAAGGCGGCACTGCCGACGATAATTTTCTCCGCGCCCCAGGACAGAACTTTTTGCGCGCGGGCGACGGTGCGAATTCCGCCGCCCACCCGGACTTTTTTTTTCGCGCGGCGGCAAATCAGCCGGATACAGCCTCCGTTGTCTCCCTTGCCGAAGGCGGCATCGAGATCGATCACGTGGAGAATCGGATAGTCGCGGAAGCAATCAAGCAGCCCGAGAACATCATCCACGGCGAGAGCACGCCGCCGTCCGCGTACCAGTTGTACGGCCTTGCCATTCTGCAGGTCGATGCAGGGAATGATCATAGGATCCAGTTACCGGCTTAGGCGCACGGACACGCCACGCTCAGCCAGGAACTTTTTTAGCGCGCCAATCGAATGAGTTGCCGTATGGAAGATCGAAGCGGCCAGCGCAGCATCGGCACGCCCAGCGGTGAAGACCGCAAGAAAATCCTCGAACGCTTTGGCGCCCCCCGACGCGATCACCGGGACAGGGACGGTTGACGCGATCTTCCGCGTCAGCTCGCAATCAAAGCCAGTGCATGTGCCATCGCGGTCGATCGAAGTGAGCAGGATTTCCCCGGCTCCGCGCGAGACGGCCTCCAGCGCCCACTGGGCCGCATCCTTTCCCGTCGGGTCGCGCCCTCCGCGGGTATAGGGCTCCCACGAGCATCCCTTGCGCTTCACGTCGATCGAGAGAACCACGGCCTGCGCGCCGAACTGCTGAGCAAGTTCGGAGAGCAACTCGGGCCGCTCTACAGCCGCCGTGTTGACGGCCACTTTGTCTGCACCCGCGCGCAGCACGGCTTGGCCTTCTTCCAGAGTGCGGATGCCGCCGCCGGCCGTGAGAGGGATGTGCAGCTGTCGAGCGACGCGTCGGATCGTTTCGAGAAAAGTGGCGCGGCCTTGGTAGGACGCGCTGATATCCAGCACGACCAGTTCATCGGCGCCTTCTGTGTTGTAGCGCCCTGCCAGCGCGGCTGGATCGCCCATGTCGCGCAGTCCCACGAACTCGATGCCCTTCACAACGCGTCCGGCATCCACATCCAAACACGGAATAATTCGGTGCGCGAGCGTCATGCCACGGACTCCAGGAAATTGCGAAGAACCTGCGCGCCTGTTTCTCCCGACTTTTCCGGGTGGAACTGCACCGCGGCCAAATTGCTGCGTTCGATCACGGCGGCAAAGGGGAAACCGTGATCGCAGGCCGCCACCGTGCATGGTGCCGAGGCGGGCGCCGCGTAGGAGTGTGCGAAATAAAAATAGGCGTCCTCGGCAATACCGTGCAGCAGCTTGCTCGGGTGCATGCGTCGGACCTGGTTCCAGCCGATGTGGGGCGATTTCACATCAGTGGGCAGAGCGCAAACCTCCTCTGAAAAGAATGCGAGTCCCGGTTCGCCGGGTGCTTCCTCGCTCGAGGCGAACATGGCTTGGAGGCCCAGGCAGATTCCGAGGATCGGCTTGCCAGACTCGAAGGCCGCCCGCAACGGCAGTGCGAGATTGCTCTTACGCAAACCGTGGACGAAAGCGCCAAAGTGACCCACGCCGGGCAGGACGATGGCTTGAGCGCAGTGGAGTTTCTCGGCCGCTACGGCGCGCTCGGTCTGGGCCCCGAGTTTTCCGAGCGCGCGCTCCACCGATGGTAGATTCCCCGCGCCGTAATCGACGATTGCAATTTTCACAGCAGCCCCTTGGTGGACGGCAGAACGCGGCGAAGCTGCTTATCGCGCGTCGCCGCAAAGCGCAGCGCCTTCGCAAAGGCCTTGAAGATGGATTCAACCTGATGGTGGGACGATCGGCCATAGATGAGGCGCAGGTGCACGTTCGCTTGTGCGGAGGAAGCAAAGGCACGGAAGAAGTCCTCCATCAATTCGGTTTGAAAATCGCCGACGCGCGGGGCGGAAATCTTAAAGTCGCACACGCAATAGGCGCGACCCGAGAAATCAAGTGCGGCGGCCGCAAGCGAGTCATCCATCGGCATCAGAAAATATCCGGCACGTAGAATCCCGCGCTTCGATCCCAGCGCCTGTTTGACCGCATCGCCCAGAGCGATTCCCACATCCTCCACGGTGTGATGCTGGTCGACATCGAGGTCCCCTCGCGCACGGAGATCCAAATCAAGCGCGGCATGGCGCGCAATCTGCTCAAGCATGTGATCGAAGAAGCGAATACCGGTTCGGATCGTCGACTTTCCGCGGCCGTCGAGATTAAGTCGCAACCGGACGTCCGTTTCTTTTGTAGCGCGACGCAGGCTTGCTCGTCTCATAGAATGCTTTCCAGCTCGCGCAGCAGTCTCCGTGTTTGATGCAAAGTGCCGAAGGTGATGCGAACGTATCCTTCGCCGCCGAAGTCGCTCGATCGATCGCGGAGCAGAATTCCTTTGTGCTCGAGCGCGCCGACGATTTCCTTGGCTCGCTTGCCGAAATAAACCAACACGAAGTTGCCGGCACTGGGAAATGATTTCACGCCAAGGCGTGCAAGACCACGCTCCAATTCCCGCCGGCCCCGCCGAGCTTCGCGCACGGTCCAGGCAACGAATCGGCGGTCTCGCATGACCGCTTCAGCCGCGGCCAGCGCTGCCACGTTCACCGGGTAGGGCGATTGCGCTTTCCGCATGTTCCGGGCCATTTCGGCGTGGACGAAGAGGCAGCCCAGACGCAACCCGGCCAGACCAGCCGCTTTCGAAAACGTGCGCGTGACAATCAGATTCTGGTGGCGCCGAATCCAGCCGATCACCGTGACCCCGGAAAACTCGAAGTAGGCCTCGTCAATCACAACCAAAGTGCGTTGGGCGGCCTCGAGAACTCGCCGGACATCGGCCGGAGATAGCAGATTCCCGGTCGGGCTACTGGGATTGGGGAGAAAAAAAACGACCGGACCCTTGTCGAGTTCGCTGATCACTTCCTTCCACGGGAAGCGCATCTCGCGGTCGTAACGGGGCGCCACCACGCGTGCGCCAGCCAACTCGGAATAGAAGCGGTACATCGCGTACGTCGGCTCGACGAGGAGCACGCGATCATGCGAATCGACAAACGTGTTCACGACCAAGCTCAACGCCTCGTCGGTGCCGTTGGTCAGCAGAAACTCTTCGGGCCGAACGCCGAAATGCCGAGCAATCTTGCTGCGAACGGTTTCTTGTTCGGGATAGGTAGAGATCGAAGCGGCGGCCAGTTTTCGAAGCGCCCGGCGGACGGCTGGCGAGCAGCCGAGGGGATTCTCGTTGAAGTCCATCCGCAGCTTGTCCGCTCGACCTTCTAACGGTGGATGATAGGGACGCATCCGTTCGACGGCCCGCCGTATGCCAATCGCTTTCACGCGCGTACCTCGACCGAGCGCGCGTGTGCGAGCAAACCTTCTGCGCGTGCGAATTCTTTCACCACAGGCGCAAGTCGGCGAAAGCCAGTGGGCGAGACTTCCTGCACACTGATGCATTTCACAAAATCGGCAACCGAAAGGCCACCGCGTGTGCGCGCCGCACCGCCTGTGGGAAGGACGTGGTTGGTTCCGCTGGCATAGTCGCCGAAAGATTGTGCGCTCCAGTCACCGATAAAGATGCTGCCGGCGGACTGGATTCGATCGACGATAGCGGCTGCGCCTCCGGTCAGACTCAGGTGCTCGGGAGCAAAGCGGTTGATAAACTGCGCCGCCGCGGCAATATCCCGGGCCAGGAGCGCTAAGCCATTTCGTTCGAGCGAGCGGCGGGCGAGGTTGGCCTTCGGCAGGGCGGCCAGCTGGCTCTCGATCTCCGACCTTACCGCGTGTGCCAGCCGAGCGGAGGTCGTAACCAGAATCGAAATCGCATCGGGATCGTGCTCGGCCTGAGCGATCAAATCCGACGCGATGAAGCGCACATTACCGCGCGCCGCGAAGACCAAAGCTTCGGTGGGGCCGGCGAGCATGTCGATCGCGCAATCGTCGCTCACAATCTTTTTCGCGGCGGTGACAAAGCGATTGCCCGGGCCGCAGATTTTGTCCACGCGTGGAATCGAGGCCGTGCCATGAGCGAGCGCAGCGATGGCCTGCGCGCCGCCGACTCGTGCAACCAACCTCACACCCAGCAACTCGGCCGCAGCCAATAATGCCGGGCCGGGTTGCGGGCTTGTGACGATAATCGTACCGACGCCAGCTTCCTGGGCCGGGATCACCGTCATAAGCAGTGTTGAAACAAGTGAGAAACGGCCGCCGGGAAGATAACATCCGATTGACTGGACTGGGCACACGCGTTGCCCGGCACAAACCCCCGGCTCAACTTCCATTTTCCACTCCTGCGGTTTCTGGCGGCGCGCGACGAGGCGAATATTGCGCGCGGCGTGACGGATGGCAGCCAGAAATGGTTTCGAGACCTGCATCCGTGCAGCAGACAGTTCCGCCCGCGAGACCCAGAGGTTGCGAGGGCTGACCGCGACGTGATCCAGTCGCTTCGTCCACTCAAACAGCGCCCGATCGCCGCGGCGGCGGACATCTCGGACAATGTGCGCTGCCACTCGCTCCGCTTCGCGGCTGGTTGTGCGACGCGAGGCGAGGACCCGCTCTTCCACGGCGTTTGTGAGACGGAGAATGCGCATCAATACACGACCTTGTTGAGTGGGTATTCGACGATGCCCTCCGCACGCGCTGCCTTGAGCCTGGGAATCAACTGTCGCACGGTTTTTTCTTCGATGACGGTGTTAATTGCCAACCAGTCGGGATTGCTCAACTGTGCTACGGTAGGATTTCTTAGCGCCGGAAGCGTGGACAACACTGTTTCCAGATCTTCTCGCCGCACGTTCATCATCAAGCCTACGCGGTTATAGGCTTGGATAGCTCCATCGAGCAGCAGCACGATGTTTTCAATCTTCTCCCGCTTCGAGGGATCTCGCCACGCCGTGCGATTGGCGATGAAGCATGTGGCAGATTCAAGAAGCGTGTCAACGACACGCAAGTGATGGGCACGCAGTGACGAACCAGTTTCCGTTACCTCGACGATCGCGTCAGCCAGCTGCGGCACCTTTACTTCCGTAGCGCCCCAGGAGAACTCCACCCGTGCCTTCACGCCGTGTCGCGCCAGATATTTCTCCGTCATCTTGACGGCTTCGGTGGCAATCACTTTCCCTTCGAGGTCGTGCACGGTTTGAATCGATGAATCCTCGGCCACTGCCAGCACCCAGCGCACGCGACCCAGGCCCGTCTTGGAATACACCAGCTCTCTGACTTCCTCTACGTCCGCACCGGTCTCCTGAATCCAGTCCTTGCCGGTCAGACCTGCATCCAGCGCGCCATTTTCCACGTAGCGAGCCATTTCTTGAGCGCGCACCATCATGCATTCGATCTCCGGGTCGTCGATGCCGGGATAATAGCTGCGGGAATTCACCGAAAGGCGCCAGCCGGCTTTTGCGAACAGCTCGATCGTTGCTTCCTGCAAACTGCCTTTGGGGATGCCGAGTTTCAAGCGGCTCATGGTTTGGTTCCTTTCCCGTACAATTGCTCGGGCGCGATCGCGCGCTCGTCGATGACCGTGGCTGAGCCGTCCGGAGCGAGCCGCCGAAAGAAACAGCTCCGATACCCTTCGTGGCAAACGGCGCCGCCTTCCAGCTCAGCGCGGACAAGCAAAGCGTCCTGGTCGCAATCGACGCGCAATTCGCGCAGCAATAATTTCTGACCGCTGGTTTCGCCCTTGGTCCAAAGTTTTTGGCGCGAGCGGCTGAAAAAAGTCACCAAGCCGGTTTGCTGCGTTTTGGCCAGTGCCTCGCGGTTCATGAAGCCGAGCATCAGGATTTCACTACTCACTGCATCCTGAACGATCGCCGGTATCAATCCATTTTCCTTCTCGAAGTCGAGTTCCATTTTCCTCCCCCCTAGAAACAAAAAGCCCGCTGGGCGTTTGCCGCGCCAGCGGGCTTAGGAGTGCTGTTCCGATTACGAACTAGCCACACCGCCGCGGGCACGGGGTTACGGGATGATGGGAGTGATGCGCCCGCAGCAGGTTCATAGCAGCACTGAAAGTATGACAGGCCGTCGGCTTTGTCAAGCGCGGCATCGTTCCCCGGCCTAGCGCAGCAGATCCTCGAGCTGGACCTTGACGTCTGTCTTGGCGTCGCGGTATTTCACGATGACGGGCGTGTAGAGCGAGAGATTCCACTGCTGGCCGCGCCCGTGGGGAATGGCTCGCGAGCCCGCGACCACGACGGCGTTCTCCGGGATCACCAGCGGCTCGTCATCCGATGCAGTCACAATCTTGCCGGTCACAATGTCATAAACAGGTGTAGAACGGTTGAGAATCGTACCGGTGCCGATCACGGCGCGCCTTTTTACAATCGTTCCCTCGTAAACGCCGCAGTTTCCTCCGACGAGCACTTCGTCCTCGACGATCACGGGCATCGCCCCCACCGGTTCGAGCACCCCTCCAATCTGCGCCGCCGCCGAGATGTGGCACTTCCGTCCGATCTGTGCGCAGCTTCCCACAAGCGCGTGTGAATCGATCATCGTTCCTTCGTCCACGAACGCGCCCACGTTGACATACATCGGCGGCATGCACGTAACGCCCTTGGCGATGTAGGATCCGTCACGGATGCTCGAGCCGCCGGGCACGATGCGCACGCCCGAAGAGGCATCGAATTTTTTCACCGGGAAAGTGGCCTTATCGAAGAAGGGCTGGCGCGTCGCGTCGATCGACATATCGACGATCGCGCCCATGCGGAATCCGAGCAGGATTCCCTTTTTTACCCAGGCATTCACCCGCCAGCCGGTCCCCTGCGACAGTTCCGGTTCGGCTGCGCGGATTTTGCCTGTATTGAGAGCATCCTTGAATTGTTGAAACAGCCGCCAATGCTCGTCGGTGTAACGCCCGGGGTTTTCATCGAACAGTCGCCCGATCTCCCGATGGAACTCAGCGGGCAGCATAGACCTGCGGAACCAAACCCACCGTTTCAAGCGCGCTTCGGATTTTGGCCAGACTCTCCGGCTTCGGCGCGACCAGCGGGAGGCGGAAAACCGGCTCGAGCAGCCCCATCAATGCCATGGCAGCCTTCACCGGACCTGGATTGGTCTCGATGAAGTTCGCTTCCATCACCCGGGAGTAACGGCGATGAATTTCACGCGCCGCCGAAAAATCGTTTTGAAGTGCGAGCTCAACGATGCGGGTCATTTCCGCGGGGATCTCATTCGACGACACCGAAATGAGACCCTTCCCACCGAGCGCCATGAGCGGCAGTGTGATCGCGTCATCACCGGAAAGCACAAGGAAACTCGACGGCACCAAGTCCAGCAGCACCGCCATCTGGGAAATGTTTCCGGAGGCTTCTTTTACTCCGACGATGTTATTGATTTCGGCCAGACGTGCCACGGTGGCTGGTTCGATATTGACGCCTGTGCGTCCGGGAATGTTGTAGAGGATGATCGGCAGTGAAATCGCGGAGGCGATCGCCTTGTAGTGCTGAAAGAGGCCTTCCTGCGTGGGTTTGTTGTAGTAGGGCGCTACCGACAGAATTCCGTTCGCGCCCATTGCCTGAAATTCGCGAGCCATTTCGATGATGTGCGCTGTGTGGTTGCCACCGGCACCAGCCAGCACTGGGACTTTGCGGGGTTGCGCTTCTTCGATAGTGATTTCTACGGCGCGCCGCTGTTCGGCGCTTGTAAGCGTGGGGCTCTCGCCGGTCGTGCCGCAGGGCACGAGGAAATCGATCCCCGCGTTGATCTGCCGCCTGACCAGACGGCGGAACGCCTCTTCATCAACCGACGAATCTTTGTGAAACGGAGTAACCAGCGCTGTGCCGCATCCTGTGAACATCGCATGCCTCCCTCAGAAATCCCGAGCCCCTATTCCAATTCGTTCACGATCTGGCGAAAATCGAAAAATCCTCTCTTGCCGACGATCCAGCGTGCCGCCCGCAGCGCCCCACGCGCGAATCCCTCCCGGCTTCGAGCCGAGTGCCGAATCGTGAGGGTATCGGCGGCGGAGTCAAAGCCGATTTCATGGGTTCCCGGGTGCGCGCCGGCGCGGCTCGCGCTCGTATCGATGGGTCTCACGTAGCCATTTTGCTTCATCGTTTCAACCAGCGCCAGTAGTGTTCCCGACGGGGCATCCTTCTTCGTCGCATGATGGATTTCCCACGCCCAGGCACCATAGTCGGGTTGGCGGCCCATGCGGCGCGCTGCCTCGGCAACCAGTTGGAAGAAGATGCTGACACCGACTGAAAAGTTCGGGCTCCAGACTAACCCGGTTCCGGCGCGCTCGACGGCTTTCCGGGCGCGGTCCATTTCACTGAACCACCCCGTCGTGCCAACCACAGCATTCACGCCGAGTTGCGCTACGCGCTCAATGTTTTCTGGCGCCGTCGACGGAGTCGAGAATTCGATCGCTGCATCGATCCCCCGGAAATTTTCTTTCGTGAGCCCTTCGAACTTGGCGTTGTTGTCAACGTCGAGGCGCAGCTTCACTGCGCACCCGTACTGCGGAGCCAGTTCTTCGATGAGGTGCCCCATTTTGCCGTATCCAACGATCGCCAGATTCATCGGTGTCGTCTCAGGATCTTGCCAAAAGGCTCTTTACCACATCCGCATACATTCCGGAGGCCTCGGAAAGCTCGCGTTTCGAGATTCGCTCGTCCTCGGTGTGCGCCACATGGATGCTGCCCGGCCCGACCAACAGCGGCTCACCCCAGCTCCCCCCGAATACGGGTACGTCGGTCGTGAACGATACGACGGTGGTCAGCATCCCATCGACGCTCTGAAAATGGATGGGAGGGATGAATAAAACCTCCATCAATTGTGCGCGTCCACCAACAGCGCGCTGGAGCGCCTCCCGCACGGGCGCTCGATCGCCCACCATGCGCACCAGAATTTCAGCTTTCGCGGCATCGGCCACCACGTTAGGCGCTCGGCCACCCGAAATCGTCCCGATATTCATGGTCGACGACCCAAGCAAGGAATCCTGTGGCAGCGGAACTTTGCGAATCGCCTCGAGTGCGTCGAGCAGTGCCTCGATGGCCGATTCACCCAGCTCCGGATACGCCGAATGTGCCATTTTCCCGTGCGCGACAAGCTCGAAACGCAAAGTACCTTTCGAGGCCAGCGCCAGCTTGTTTTCAGTTGGCTCGCCGTTCACAAGATACTTGGAACCGCGAGGCTGGCGCGCCGCCACCGCCGCGCCGGCGCTATTGCGTTCTTCGCCGACGACGAACAACAGCGCAAACTTCCTCACGTTTTGGCGGAGCAGCGTTTCCGCCCCCTTGACCATCGAGGCGATGATTCCTTTGGCGTCGCAGGCCCCACGCCCCCAGATGAACTCAGAATCCTCGCGCGAAGGGAAAAACGGCGGGACCGTGTCGATGTGCGTCGACAGTGTCACGACCGGCTCTCCCCAACATGCAAGCACGTTAAAGCGCCCCGCCTCGACGTCCATTTTTTCCACGTGCCCCTCGGTCTCGGCCGCGATCTGACACAAATAGTCGTACAAATACGATCCGACCTGGGCTTCGTTGTCCGTGATCGACTCGATGTCCACAAGCGCTCGTGTCAGTTCAATGACATTCATCACTTGCCTTCGTGGGATGGTGGAGAAGCAGAGGGAAGGAATCTCTCTCCTCGATAGCGCTCCATCCCGGCTTGCCGGAATGACAGTGGATGGCCTTTCAGCCGATCCCCCAACCGTACCGATTCAGCACCTCGGGACGATTTCGGCGGAGAAACTCGCTTGAGCCCCTTTTGCCCGGCCGTCCGAAGCTGCTCGGAATGTCTGGCCCGGCTACTGATGGCCTCCGCACCTCTACCAGGAACAGGGTGAGTCTATCGGCGGCTGCTAGACAAGTCAAGAAAGGGTCGGTGATCCACAGAACGCCGACGCGCCGCTCCGACGGGACAGGAACAATACGGCGTAGTTCCCGCGAATCGTTTCGCCGAGGTACAGCCAGGCAAAAATGGCGAACACCGTGCGAGTCTGCACTCCTGAATGATCTTCTGTTGGCAGCCTGTGAACTCCCCGTGGCTGGTTCGATTGGCGGGCACCTGGAAGCAATATTCTCCGAACGCTATCAAACACTGTGGCTCGTGGCTTTTCGGCGAAGAATTTGTATGATGGTGCGCCATGATTTTCGTGCGCCGCGCTGACAGAACTCTTCATCGGTCCCGATGACACCCCCATCTGGATCGCGCCGGAAGTCGAGGCCCACGCGCGTCGATCCGACACAGTTCACGCCCTGCTTCACTTATCGAGGCGTCTTATCCGGCCGGCAGAATCTGTTCTGCGAAGGCGTCGCCCTCGATCGGATTGCGGGTTCGGCCGGCACGCCGGCATATGTTTACAGCCGCTCGAGCATCGAAGGCGCTTACCGTGCGCTTGACCGCGCCTTTGGTTCGCTTCCGCACCAGCTGTGCTACGCCGTGAAGGCGAACTCGAATCTTGCCGTCTTGCGCATTCTGGCCAACCTGGGAAGTTCGTTCGACATTGTCTCGGCCGGAGAACTCGATCGCCTGCGGCGCGTCGGGGTTTCCGGAAGGCGTATCGTCTTTTCTGGAGTCGGCAAAACGCGCGAGGAAATCCGCGAGGCTCTTCGCTACCCAGGCAGCCCGGCACGGGCCAGCGGAATTTTGCTGTTCAACATTGAATCCGCCGGCGAGCTGGAGGTTCTACTGAGTGAAGCCGCGCGCCACCTAACTGGCGCAGACGCCAGGCCATTGGCGGCGATCCGCGTGAATCCGGGTGTGATGGCCGGCGGCCATCCCCACATTGCCACAGGCGCTCACGAGCACAAGTTCGGTGTGAGCTGGCAGCAGGCGCGGTCGCTTTACCTCGCCCACAAAGACTCCCGATGGCTCAACTGGGGTGGAATCAGCGCGCATCTCGGTTCGCAAATCTTTTCTCTCACTCCCTATCGTCAGGCGCTGCGACGGCTGGCCTCCTACGTAGGGGATCTAGCGATCGAGGGAGTTCAGCTCACGTATGTCGACATCGGGGGCGGTTTGGGCATACGCTACACACGCGAATTGCCGCTCATCCCCGCTCGATACGCAAAAGCGCTCGTTGACATCGTGCGGCCGCTCGGCTGCCGACTGCTGATTGAGCCGGGCCGAGCGTTGGTCGGCCCAGCAGGCGTGCTGCTCGCCCGCGTTCTGTACGTAAAGCGAAATCGCGGCCGGACTTTTGTGGTGGTGGATGCAGCGATGAACGATCTGATTCGCCCCGTTCTGTATGGTGCCACGCATGCGATCACGCCAGCAGTTCGCGGTCGCTCAGCGGCCAGGAAATGGGCGCGAGTCGATGTCGTGGGGCCCGTCTGCGAATCGGGGGATTTTCTCGCGTGTCACTGGCCGCTGCCAGCGGTCCGGCCTGGGGACGTGCTCGTCATATGGACGGCGGGAGCCTACGGCTTCGTCGAATCGTCGAACTACAATGCTCGCCGCCGGGCACCTGAAGTCCTTGTCGAAGGCCGCGAGTTTCGAATCGTGCGCCGGCGCGAGAGTTACGATGACCTTGTCCGAGGCGAGCACCTCTAAGGGCTTCGTCTCGTTTGCGTCGCTAAGGAAGACCGACGGATGCTCCTGTTTCCTGCTTTCCTCAAACTGGCCAGCCGTCGCTGCCTAGTGGTGGGAGCGGGGCGTGTTGCCGAAGAGAAGGTTGAAGGGTTGCTGCACGCCCAAGCCGATGTGTGCGTCGTGGCGCCGTCTGCGACTCGGCGAATCCGCGCCTGGGCGCGTGCCGGTAAAATCCGGTGGAAGGCCCGCACGTTCCGCTCTTCGGACTTGGTGGATGCCTTCCTGATCGTTGCTGCTTCGTCTTCGCCTCGGCTGCACGCGCAGATTTACAACCAAGCTGCCCGCCGGGGGATTTTGTGCAACGTGGTTGATGATCCAGAACACTGTGATTTTTACTATGGCGCGATCGTGCGGCGCGGATCGCTGCAAATCGCGATCTCGACGGGCGGACTTAGCCCGGCACTCTCCCAGCGTATTCGGAAGCAGTTGGAGCGGGAATTTGGCCCTGAATACGAGGGCTGGCTCAAAGAAATTGGCAACATCCGTCAGCAGCTCTTGGCCAAGCCCGGTTCGGTCGCGCGCCGAAAGGCCTTGTTGCACGGCCTGGCGAGCGAAACCTCGCTCGACCGGTTTCGGCGAAAGAGCAAAGGCAAGCGATCAGGGTGATCTTGAATGTTACTGCTTCGTGAAAGCGGTGCGCAAAGCTGAAATGAATCAATCGTTTGCGAGGATTCGGAAGACGAATCGTTTCAATCCATAAATCGACGAACGCGTCAGGCAAATCGTCTGCTAGAGTCTCGCCATTCGCCGATGCGGCTGGGTCGCGGCATTCCCCCCCACCCAAACCTTCCGAGGCCCAGCCGCTCGCCGAGCTTCCTTCAGCTCGCGCCCTGGCGACGCTTCTCCTCGAGTATTGCGCCGGCCCGCTGTGCCGCTTCGCTCACCAGAAATCCCATTTTCGGATGCGCGGGTTCGAAGTCGACGTGAAAGGCCTGCTCGCGAAGTTCCTCGGTGGTGACCGGTCCGATAGAGCCCACGACGATTTTCGCAAAACCGTGCCGTAGCTCCTGCTCCCGATTCATCTCTCGCGCCACTCGCAGGAGGTGGATGACCTGAACCGAGGTCGTAAACAGTGCCAGATCGATTTCATCGCGCGCAATCGCCTCAACAGCTGCGCGCAGTGGACCGAGATCTTCCGGCAGGGCCCACTGGTACACCGGCACGCGCGAGACCAGCGCACCACGGTGGGCCAAGCCTTCGAGCAGATCCGGATTTGACTCTCCGTACTCCTGGACCGCGACACGCCGGCCCGCCAGCGGCAGCGAAACTTTGTTTTCGTCGAGCGCTCGCAGGAGATCCCGCCAGGTGTTCGGTTCCGGCACCGCCAGCGTGACGGGTACGTTCAATTCTCGCAGCGCCGCTACAGGCTTGGGGCCGCGCGCCACCACAGCGATCTTGCGTAGGGCTCGAGAAAGCTCTTCGACCGGATAGATCGCCCCAATCACTCGCGCAAGTGCTCGCGTGCCCACACCCGTCAAGAAAATGACGACATCGAACCCACCGGCCGCAAGCGCGCGTCCAAACGAAAGTGCCTCGGTGTTCGATTCGAGAGGAACTTCACGCATCGAGGGGGCCACGATGGCGCGGCCGCCGTGATTTTCGATCAGCTTGGCCATTTCGTTCGCGCGGCGGCTTTCCAGTGAGAGTACGCGCAATCCTCTAAATCCTGCGGGTTTCGTTGGGCCGGCCATATCGCTCTAGTGGCGGAAATGACGCACGCCGGTAAACACCATTGCCATTCCGAGCTTGTTTGCTTGGGCGATCACATCTTCGTCGTTGACCGATCCGCCGGGCTGGATGACGGCGGTTGCGCCGGCTCTGCCTGCCTCCTCCACGCCGTCCGCAAACGGGAAAAACGCGTCGGAAGCAACCGCGCTCCCGGCCAGTGGAAGCCCCGCGGTGGCCGCCTTCAGAACCGCGATCTTCACCGAATCGACACGGCTCATCTGGCCGGCGCCTACCCCAATCGTCTGCCCCTCACGCGCGAAAACGATCGCATTCGATTTCACGTGTTTCGCCACCTTCCATCCGAACAGCAGCGCACGGACCTCGCTATCGGTGGGGGGGCGTTCGGTCACAACTTTGAGATCGGCCTCGGTCAGTTCATGACGGTCAGCCTCTTGCACCAGCATACCTCCGGCAATCGACTTGAAGAGAATTCTCTCGGTATTTGAGCCATCTGCCATTTCGAGGAGCCGCAGATTTTTCTTGGCCGCGAATTTCTCCCGTGCACCCGATGTGTAGCCCGGCGCCACAATACATTCCACAAACAGCTTCGCGACTTCTTCGGCCGTTGGTAGGTCAATGGTACGGTTGAACGCGAGAACGCCGCCGAAGGCCGACACCGGATCGCATGCGAGCGCCCTTTGAAAGGCTTCGGAAGGCGATTCTTGTTCGGCGGCACCACAGGGGTTGTTGTGCTTGATGATAGCGGCCGCGGGACGAAGGAATTCACTAACCAGGGCCGCCCCGGCATCCAGGTCTACAAGATTATTGTAGGAGAGTTCTTTGCCCTGGAGCTGTTGTGCGCCGGCAAGCCCGGCTGCCTTTGGTCCGGCAAAAACGTACAGGGCCGCGGCTTGATGGGGATTTTCACCATAACGCATCACCTGCCGGCGCTCGAGTGAGATGTGAATTCGCTCGGGCAGTTTCTCGGGCGGGTGCATCAACACGTTGCCATTGGCGAAGAGCCGTTCGAGCTCGGTCGAGATCTCGCCGTCGTACCGCGCCGTGTGCGCGTAGGCTTTGCGCGCCAGGAAAAGTCGCGTCGCAAGGCGCAGCCCGCCTGTTTCGCGAAGTTCGCGCGTAACCGCCGTGTAGTCGGCCGGATCGGTCAGAATTCCCACACTCTCAAAATTTTTTGCCGCCGAACGCACCATGGCGGGTCCGCCGATATCGATGTTCTCGATCAATTGGTCTGGTGTGACGTCTGGTTTTCGCGCCGTCGCCGAAAACGGATAGAGATTAACGACCACAAGATCAATCGGCACGATTCCGTGCCCGGCAGCCTGCTGGCGATCTCCGATCTTTCCGCGACGAAATAGGATTCCGCCGTGAACTTTGGGATGAAGCGTCTTCACGCGCCCGCCGAGCATTTCCGGCCAGCCGGTCAGATCTGCCACATCGCGCACCCGAATTCCGGCGTCGCGCAACAGCCCTGCCGTGCCTCCCGTGGAAACGATTTCCACACCAAACGAAGCGAGCTCGCGTGCGAAATCCACGATTCCCGTCTTGTCATAGACGCTGATAAGCGCCCGCTCCATCGCGGTGGGTGCGCCTCCCGAAGCCCAGGACAAAAAGAAAGCGCCAGTGTAAGCGTTCGTGGAGAATTTCGGAAGAGGATGAAGCTAGCCCGAGACGCGAGCCCTCAGCTTGACGCGCCCGCCTTCGATGCTGACACTATATTCGATTTCCCGCCCGCCCTTGTCCTGCAGGTCTTTGGTTTTCTGCTGGACGAAGCGCTCGAAGTCTTTCAGGCTCGGAGCGCCAGCGTTTTCGCCGGTTTCGCTGCGCGCGGCGATGAGCTTGTCGTAGAGAGTTTGAACTTTGTCGGGTTCCTGGGCTGGGTTCAGGAAGGAGAGCGCGAAAGCCCTGCCAGAAGCCGTGGCACGACCCGGAGGCGGGGCGGTGTCAGCCGGAGCGGAGCTCGTTTCTTCGGCGGCCTTGCGAGCACGTTCGGCCTCGATGGCCTTGGCAGCCGCGCCATAATGATGTTGCTGGCTGCCCGTCTCTTTTTGAACCAACTTTTTCCGCCACATGTCCTGATACTTTGCGTAGGTCTGCGCGAGATTGTTGAAGCGGAAACGCTGCGCGAAGCTCAGATCCCCCATCCTCTCGTTGTAGCGGCGGATCAAGTTATCGACGCGCCATTGCGTATCGGCAGGCGGACGCGGGCGCCCTCCGCCAAAGAACTGCTCGTACTCGATCTTCAGGGTGCGGATGTCCCGCTCGATTTGACTCAGGTCTTCGTCGACGGTGGCCATAGGGGTGGTGTAGAGGGTGCCATTCCAGCGTAAGTGCGCTGGCCAAAGGCGTCAACGACGGCGCGCCCGGGCTTGTCGAAAGGGAAAGCCTGGAGGTTGCGCCGGTTCACGACCACATGTTCAAATAGGCGCCCGGTGGGCAGGCCATCGCCATGGCGGCAAAACCACAAAAAAAGAAGGATTTAAACGCCCGACTCCGCGCCATTCCCTCGGTCGATGAGCTTCTGGGGCGGCCGGGTCTGGTTTCGTTGCTCGCCTCGGCCGGCCAGGACGTCGTAACCCAGATGGCGCGGGGCGTGCTCGGGGATTTGCGCGCTCGACTTATCAACGACACGCAGATCGTGCCGGATCCCAGCACGACGGGTCTGGAGGCGATCGAGGCACAGGTGGCCTCCGCTGTCCAAGCCGTGCTCGCCCCATCCCTCTGCCCTGTGATCAATGCCACGGGCGTCGTGTTGCACACGAATCTGGGTCGCGCTCCCCTGGCTCGTGCCGCATCGGAAGCCATCGCGGAAGCGGCCGTACGCTATTCGAATCTTGAGTACGACATCGAACGAGGTGAGCGCGGCAAGCGTGACGTTCACACGGCGCGTCTGCTCGCTGATCTCACTGGAACTGAGGCGGCCATCGTCGTCAACAACAACGCCGCCGCAGTTTTTCTCGTCCTGAACACATTGGCAAAAGGTGGCGAAGTGATCGTCTCGCGTGGCGAACTGATCGAAATCGGCGACGGATTCCGCATTCCCGACATCATGTCGGAGAGCGGTGCGATACTCCGCGAAGTGGGGACTACCAATCGCACGCGCATCAGCGATTACGAACGCGCGATCAACCCCCATACACGGCTTCTGCTGCGCGTCCACCCTTCGAATTTCCGCGTCACTGGATTTACCGAGCGACCTCCGCTCGATGAACTGGTCGCGCTGGGACGCAGAAAGCGCCTCCCCGTTTTCGAAGACCTTGGCTCCGGGTGTCTTGTCGATCTAGAGCCCAGCGGGATCACCGAGCCGGTTGTCCGCGCAAGCGCTCAAGCCACGCTCGTTTCGTTCAGCGGCGACAAGTTGCTTGGCGGTCCACAGGCGGGGATCATCGTCGGAAGAAAGGAGATGGTGGCTCGCGCCCGCCGAAATCCGCTTTTCCGCGCCTTGCGCGTCGATAAGCTCACGATCGCTGCGCTCGAAGCAACGCTCAAAGCGTACTATCGTGGTGCTGTGGATGTGGTGCCGGCCCTGCGTATGATTCGTACGCCGGCCGAGGAGATGGCGCGCCGCGCCGAAGCCTTTGTCCAAACACTCAGTCGATTGCTGCCGCCGGATGTGGAGATCACGTTGCGTCCTGGGTTCTCGGTTATTGGCGGTGGCTCAACGCCGGACCAGAGATTGCCGACTCATTTGATTTTCATCAAGAGCCGCAGCCGCTCCGTCTCGGCGGTCGAAGAGCGCTTGCGGAAAGGGTCCGGCGGCGTGCCCGTGGTCGCGCGCATTGCGGGCGATCGCCTCATCTTGGATCTCCGCACGGTGTTTCCAGACGAGGAGGCCACCCTTTTATCTGCCGTCGCCGCCGCGGTTGCCCCGTTGTGAAGGCGACTTCCTCCTCCTAGCTTGACTTTGGCGAAATGCGCCCCCTAGACTCGACCTCTTGATCCATGGCCACGACGAACGCAGAGAGCCGCACCCTAGCGGTCGGAATCACCGGCGCAAGCGGCGCGGCCTATGCGCGGGCGCTGTTGCGCTTACTGGAGGCCGATAAACGCGTCGAACACGTCTTTCTTATCGCCAGTGACCCTGGTTTGCGCTTGCTCTCGACCGAACTCCACATCGTTGCCGCAGACGGCAAGAAGCTCCCGGTGCTTCTAACTGGTACGGCTGCCAAGAAAATCGAGTACCTGTCCAATAAAGATATCGGCGCGAGCATCGCTTCGGGCAGCGCCGCCGTGGATGCGATGGTCGTCGTGCCCTGTTCGGCAGGTGCTCTCGGCGCGATCGCGGCTGGCATCGCGAGCGATCTGCTCACGCGCGCCGCCGACGTCTGCTTAAAGCAGCGCCGTCCGCTGGTCCTTTGTCTGCGCGAAACTCCACTGAATCGCATCCATTTGGAAAACATGATGCGCGTTCATGATGCGGGCGCCACGGTGATGCCGGCGATGCCGGCTTTCTACTACGAGCCGAAAACGATCGAGGATGTGGTCGAGCAATTCGCCTGTCGCGTTCTCGCGCAGCTCGGACTGCCACAACCGAAGCAGTATCGCTGGAAGGGCGGCAAGACCTAAGTTCTAGGTGATTCTGTGACGCATTCAAGTAGGAGAAAAACCCGCATCCGCAGTGTGCTGGAGATGATTAAATTCGAGCACTCTGTCTTCGCGTTGCCGTTTGCGCTAGTGGGGGCACTTCTAGCAGCGCGCGAAGGTGGCTCTCTGCCCTCGTGGCACCAGATCTTCTGGATTGTCATCGCCATGATCGGTGCCCGTTCCGCGGCGATGACGGTGAACCGCATTGTCGATGTCGAATACGACCGTCGCAATCCCCGCACAAGGAATCGCGCCCTGCCAAGCGGCGAGGTCTCGATCGGGTTCGCCTGGGGATTCACCCTCGTCGCTGCGGCGTTGCTCGTTGTAGCCGCGTGGCAACTGAATGCACTCACGCTGAAGCTCGCACCCGTGGCGCTGGCGATCCTCGGTTTCTATTCCTACACCAAGCGCTTTACATCTTGGTCTCACTTTGTGCTTGGCTTTTGTCTCGGCATCTCGCCCGCAGCGGCTTGGATTGCGATTCGCGGTTCGCTCGATTTACGTATGTTGATTCTCTCGGCTGCCGTCACGCTTTGGGTCGGCGGTTTCGACGTGCTCTACGCCTGCCAGGACGTCGACTTCGACCAATCCGCAGGCCTCTATTCCATTCCGCGGAGATTGGGAATTCCAAAGGCGCTTCAGTTTGCACGCGCCGTGCACATCTTGATGGTTGCTCTGCTGGTTTGGCTGGCCTGGAGTTTTCATCTGCCGTGGCCGGCGTGGATGGGAATTGCGGTCGTTGCCGCTCTGCTCGCCTACGAGCATTCCCTTGTCAGACCAAACGATCTGAGCAAAATGAATGCTGCGTTTTTCACCGTGAATGGCTATATTAGCCTGTTGTTCCTGTTGTTCTGGGGTGCTGCCGCGGTTGTGGTGCGACCCTAGGGTTATCGCTACTCGATTCGGCAGACAAATGAGCGGAAAGCTGCAAATCACCGATCCGCGACTTGAACGGATCGCAGAAAAAGTTCTTGGGAACACGCGCCTGACGCCCGAAGATGGCCTCACGCTGTTCCAGTCGCACGACCTGCTTGCCGTGGGATGGTTGGCCAATCACGTCCGCGAGCTGCGACACGGCAACGTCTGCTACTACAACATCAATCGGCACATCAATCCGACCAACGTCTGCGTGGCCCACTGCAAGCTCTGCGCCTTCGGCCGCTCGGCTGACGCTGCCGGTGCCTATACGTTTTCACTAGAGGAAATCTTCGCACGTGCCAGCGAAGGCGTCGCCGAGGGCGCAACCGAATTTCACGTCGTCGGCGGATTGCATCCCGATCTGCCGTTCGATCACTATCTCGGTCTGATTCGGGGCCTCAAGCAGCGTTTTCCTCAGGTTCACTTGAAGGCGTTCACCGCGGTCGAGGTGCATTACTACGCGCGCCTTTCTAAGCTTTCGATTCGAGATACGCTGTTGAAAATGAAGGAAGCGGGTGTGGATTCGCTTCCCGGCGGTGGCGCCGAAATTTTCCACCCGCGGGTTCGGCGCATCATTTGCGATCACAAAGTCTCCGGACAGATGTGGCTTCAGATCGCGCGCACGGCCCACGAAATCGGCCTGCGGTCCAATGCGACGATGCTGTTCGGCCACGTCGAGACGCTGGAAGAGCGCGTCGATCACCTGGTGCGCCTGCGCGAAACCCAGGATCGAACGCATGGCTTTGTTGCCTTCATCCCGCTCGAATTTCATCCGGCCAATACGGGCCTAGCCCACATCCCGAAACCGACGGGCATCGACGCGCTCAAGACGATCGCTGTCTCCCGCCTCCTGCTCGATAATTTCGACCACATCAAGGCGTACTGGATCATGCTCACACCCCGCATCGCACAAATCGCCCTGGGCTTCGGCGCGAATGATCTGGATGGAACGGTCGTTGAGGAAAAGATCTACCACGATGCGGGCGCGACCACACCCGAGCGTCTGGCCCGCGCGGAGCTCGAACGCCTGATCCGCGCTGCGGGCCGCATCCCGGTGGAGCGCGACACGCTCTATAATCGCGTGGACCGCTCGACGATGCCGCCCGTCGCCCCACGGCCGCGCCCCTCCGGAGGATTGATCCCCGCCAGCTCCCTCACTGCCTAACTCAGAAATTGAAGCGGTATCCCAGAATCATTTTGGCAATCAGATGGTCGGGTTGGGAGGTGAGTCCCCAGCCCAACCCGAAATTGATTTCCCATTGGGGAGCCAGGCTCAAATCGACGGTAGGATAAATCTGCTGCTGTTGTTGGGGGAAAGGATAGAAGGCGCCGACCGGGCCCAGCGTGCTGTAGTACTCGATTCCCCCCGCAATCTTGGGTGTGAAGTCGTAGCTGAATTTTGCATCGGGAGCGAAAAAGAATCCCATATGCTCGTTTTGGCCGTGGAGGGATTTATCGAACGCCGGGTTGATCGTCCAGTACCACCGCCCTATTCTTTGATCGATGATCGGACGAATTTCCCACGTCCAGGTGTCGGGGGAAAATGGCCTGCGCTGGTAGCCGATCTCATTGGAGAGGCTGACGCCGACCGGCCAGTGCCATTTCTCTGGAACGCGAACGCGCGGCCGGATGTGATCGCCCACCCATTGCCATCCCTGCCCGGAATGCGCGGAAGTGAAGATATAGAAGCCCGTCTCGAACCAATCGTTGACACCGTGCGTGATTTCGACGGTTTCGTGCAACGAGTGGTTGGTTGGGTAGATCCCGTCCTCAATCGTCGTTGATCCCTCGATGGTGAAGTTGCTGTGCAGCTCAACCATGGTGTGCCCGGGCTCGACCAGGTCGCTGCCGTAGACTTGAATCTCGTAGCTGCCCTGCGCCGCCGTGGGCCGGGAGGATCCCACGAGCACGGCTAGCACAATCCATAGGATGCCAGTCGCCGATTTCATATCGTGGGGGGTAGCAGGCGAACTTCACGCGTGAGGATGGGTTTTGTCATACACGTCCATCAATTGCCGGATGCTCGCCTGCGTGTAACGCTGCGTGGTCGAAAGCGAAGCATGGCCCAATAGCTCCTGAATCGCGCGAAGATCAGCGCCGTCGGCAAGAAGGTGCGTGGCAAACGCATGCCGAAGAGAATGCGGGTGGAGATCCCAGTTGACGCTGGCAAGCCGAGCATACTTCTTCACGAGCATGTGGACGGACCGATCTGTTAGCCGTCCGCCCCGATGGTTCAAAAAGACCGCCTCGTAGTCTGGCTCGACACGCGCCAGAGCCAGCAGCTCGTCGCGCACCGGCCAATACGATTCCAACGCCGCACGGGCCTTCGAGCCGAAAGGCACGATGCGCTCTTTGCGGCCTTTTCCGAGCACGCGCACCATTTGCCCCTGGCGGTCCAAATTGCCGACGTTGATCCCCACGATCTCGCTGACCCGCAACCCAGAGGCGTACAGCAGCTCCAAAATCGCACGATCGCGCTTGAGCAGAATTCGGGAATCTTGCTCGGATTCGGCCGTGAGCCGCCGGCGACGGCGCGACTCTTCCCCTCGGCTGCCTAGGCCATCGAGGAATGCATTCAGTTCGCTGGCCGTGAGCACCTGCGGCACCCGCTTGGGCAATTTGGGCGCGCTCACTAGCTGCGCCGGATTCCTGTCCATCCATTTCTCGCGCACGCAGAACTTGAAAAACGTCCGCACCGAAGAAAGCCTTCGTGCGATGGACGCCTTTTCCAGCTGCCGGTCGTAGAGGGAGTTTACGTACTCGCGGACGATATGATGATCGATCTGGCCGAGCGGCATGGTCTTTTCGCCCGGCGGAGTTAAGAACTCCCGGAACTGACCAATGTCGCGCCGGTATTCGCGAATCGTCCCCGGCGAAGCATTGCGCTCATAGCGCAAATAGTGGATAAATTTCTCGATGATTTGGTGCAGTTTGGCACTCCGCCCGCGCGCGGGCGTTTCGATTATAGGACGCGCATAACGCGCTTGCCCTCCTGGTCGCACCTTCGGTTGCTTTCTTGACACGGCCGGGGACTGGCAGCCCGGTCGTGTCCCTAGAGACTTCATCCTTGCAATGTCTTTGCTCTCATGCATTATGTACCGTGAATGATTTGTCGGCAGATGACGGAAAGCGGGAAACCCCGTCCAGCGACTCATTTTTCTGGGGGCGCGCCATGCAAGTTGGGTTGATGGCTCCGCTCATCGTATGTACTTTGGCCCTTTCTCTGGTATCCGACGCCACGCAGCCCAAATCATCGAAATCGCTCACTGTCGAGCGTATCTACAGCGCGCCGAGCTTAAGCGGCTCGTTGGCGCAAGGCATCGAGTGGAGCCCCGACGGCAGCCGCATCTCCTTTCTCGATAGTCGCGCCTCCGGCATCGAACTGTGGACGGTCGACCTGGCCACGGGTGAGCGCAAAATTCTGGTTTCCCGGGACGTGCTGGCCCAGGTGATACAACCCACCAAGACGCAAGCCATCCAGTCCACGGGCCTTGGCCGCGTGCAAGCGGACAATTATCGTTGGGCGCCTTCTGGCGCTTCGCTGCTGTTCATCGGCAGCACCAATCTGGTGCTGCTCGATCTCCAAACGATGATGTCGAAGCCGCTCGTTACGGGTGAAGGCGATCTTGCTGATCCGAAGTTCTCTCCGGATGGCAAGTGGGTGAGCTACCTGCGCGACTCCAACCTTTGGATCGCAAACGTGGCGACCGGCGAGTCGAAGCGGCTGACAAGCGGCGGCAACGAAGCCATTCTTAAAGGCCAACTGGACTGGCTGTATCCGGAGGAGCTGGAGTCAAGCACCGCCTACTGGTGGTCGCCCGATTCATCGAAAATCGCTTACTACGAGATGGACGAGCGTTCCGTCACGCGTTATCCGTTGGTTGACATGAGCTCGCCGGTGGGGGCCACCGAGTATGAGCGTTTTCCCCAAGCAGGCGAGGCCAATCCCATTGTGCGGGTTGGCGTTGTCTCGGTCGACGGCGGCGAAACGAAGTGGATGGACACGGGCGCGGATACGGACGTCTATCTCGCACGGGTGGTGTGGCTGCGCGATAGCCGACGCATCGCTATCGAGCGCCTTAATCGCGCGCAAAATCGTCTCGATCTACTCTTCTGCGATGTCACCACCGGTGCTTCGGAAACCATCCTTACCGAAACCGACCCATACTGGATCAATCTTTCCGACGATCTCTATTTTTTCGCAGACAACCGACGCTTTCTCTGGTCGAGCGAACGGTCCGGCTTTCGCCATTACTATCTCTATGACCTTTCCGGAAAGCTGCTCAAGCAGCTGACCAGTGGCGAATGGGGCATCACCGGCACCGGCGGGTTCGGACCTGGCACGGATAGCCACCCCGCTGTCGATGAGAAGCACGGGGTGATCTACTTCCTGTCCAACAAGGACGACGTGCTGGGCACACAAGTGTATCGACTCTCACTCGACGACACGTCAGTCGCTCGCATCACGCGGGATGACGGCACGCACGATGTTATCTTCGCGCCCGGTGCCTCCGCCTTTGCCGACACGTATTCGACCGCCATGAGCCCGCCGCGACAGGACCTGTATCGCGTGGACGGCTCGCACGTGGCAGTCATCAATGAGAATAAGGTGCGCGAGCTGGGCGAGTATGACCTGTCGCGCCTCGAGTTCCTTCAATTGGCCACCGACGATGGTGCCAAGCTCTATGCGTCCATGATTCGCCCGCCTCATTTCGACGCGTCCCACAAATACCCCGTACTTGTCTACGTCTACGGCGGTCCGGGCTTGCAGCAAGTGCGCAACCAATGGGACAGGAGCGATTTCTTATGGCTCGAGATGATGGCAGAAAACGGTTACATCGTCTTCACGCTCGACAATCGCGGATCCTTCCAGCGTGGCCACGCATTCGAGACGCCGATCTATCATCAGTTTGGGAAAGTCGAACTGGAAGATCAGCTCACGGGCGTGAAGTATTTGAAATCGCTTCCTTACGTTGACGGCTCCCGCATCGGCATCTGCGGATGGAGCTACGGGGGCACGATGGTGCTTGTGGCGATGTTCAACGCCCCGGGGGTTTTTAAGGCAGGCGTTTCAGTTGCTCCCGTGACAGACTGGCGCCTCTACGATACGGCGTACACCGAGCGTTACATGGGGCGCCCGCAGGATAATCCGGAGGGTTACAGAAACTCCTCGCAGGTCAATCACGTGAGCGGGCTTCAAGGCAAACTGCTCTTGGTGCACTCGACGGGCGACGATAACGTTCACTTTTCCAACACCGCGGAGTTACTGAACGACCTGATCGAAGTCGGAAAGTATCCGACAAATCTGATGATCTTTCCGGGTCGAGGGCATGGTATAAGTGATATCCTGGCTCGGATCGACCTATACAGAGGGATTACGGAGTTCATACTGAAGAACCTGTAGGACAAGATAGCCGCACACCACCCCCAAGTCTGGCGCATCTCCCACAGCTGTGGTATGAGTGTCGGGTAAGACTACTGCCTTGCGAGCTACCTTCACAATTCGAAAAAAGCACACGCTGCTCCTGGTGGGTGCCTTCGCCGCGCTCGCGCTCCTGGCCTACTCCGCCACGGCACAATCGCTGGGATCGGTGACGACCGAGCCGGAAAAGCCGGCCTCTTCTTCTGACCCGCTGCGCGCTCTGCTCGATACCGGTTTTCGGGATCTCTACGAATTGAATTTCAAGGATGCCCGGGCACAGTTCCTTGCCTACCAAAAGGCCCGGCCAGAGGACCCTATGGGATTTGTCGCCGAAGCGGCAAGTTACCTCTATGAACAGTTCAATGCCAAGGGAGTTTTGACCTCGGCATTTTTCCTGGATAACGACAAGTTTCTCAATGGAGTGGATGGTACTCCCGCGGAAAACGCCAATGCGCCCTTTTTAGCCGCAAATGAGCGCGCACGCGAAATGGCCAAGAATCAGTTGAAATCCAATCCGAACGATCAGCAGGCTCTGCTGGTTCTCACCATGGCGGATGGAATGGAATCCAACTACGACGCGCTGATCATTAAGAAAGAGCTCGCCGCGCTCAGCTTAATGAAACAAGCCGAAGCCACAGCAAACAAGCTTCTGACCGTGGACCCGAACGCACAGGATGCCTATCTGGCCCTGGGCACAAGCAACTACGTCATCGGGTGTCTGTCCGGATTCAAGCGCGCGTTTCTGTGGTTCGGAGGAGTGCATGGCGACCGCCAGCGCGGAATCGACCAGATGCAAAGGGCCGCCGACCACGGCAAATACCTGCAGCCATTCGCGAAGATCATGCTCGCCCTGGCCTTGGAACGCGAGCACCAGATGGATCGAGCTCGTGTGCTGCTCGAAGACCTATCCAGGGAGTTTCCTTCCAATCCGATCTTCGTTCACGAGCTCGCCCTGCTCGACCACCGCTCGGCAGTTCCCTGCAAGACCGCGAACTCGGCTTTCTGCTGAGTCGAGTCTGGCGCTACCATTTAGCCCGCACGCGATAGTCCAGTGTAGCGATCCCATCTTTGTCGACGGGAATTTGAAAGCCAATCGTCCCTGCATCGAGTTTCGTCCATTTGTAGTTTGCGTTTAGGACGTCCCAATCGCCGCCCACCGGCTCACGCACCTCGACGTTGACAGCGCTATCCTTGTGGTTCCTGAGCGTGATTTCGTATTCCAGCTCGTAAAGGTTGCTGGCGAGCTTTTTGTAGTCGGTTTGTTTGCGCTCGCATATGACATCGAACGCATTGCCAACGTAGATACGCAAGGCCTCGTCCTTGGGTGTGTGCTGGATCGTGTCCTCTCCGCCAAACTCGATCGCGCCCTTCCGATCGGCCTGATAGACTCGCACGGTCCCGGCGGGCAGCGGCATCCCGAGGCCGGATTTTTCGTCGTTTCGAAAACGGTAGAAGACCCTTACCGGCTGGGGGATGGCGTTCCCGATCCCCTGCGGATTGCGAAAGTAGTAGGGTTGTCCTTCGACGGAAAGATATTTTTCGACGGGGATATTTGTCTTGCTCAGCAGGCTGACCTGCTTTGATTCGCTGTTCTCAATCGAGGTGCGCCGGCCGAGCGAATAGAGGTGAAACTCTGAAAACGGCTCCTGCTCGAAACCGGGCTTGGCGGCCGGGGCGGACATCTCCTTCACTACCATGTCGCGCATGACGGCCTCGGCCTGGGGAGTACGGTGCACTTCACCTGCGACCAGCTGCAGTGTGGCGTCGTGATAGCTCGCGCCACTGTTGTTGACGAGGGTGACCCAGCCATCGAGATCCGCCATTTTTTCGTCGCGGCCCACCGTCAACACGTAGTCGGCGCTCCAACTTATGTTGTTTGCGAGATAGGACGCTTCGACCTGTTGCGCGCCGGCGCCGCGATTGTCAAGGGTCCAGATAAGAGTCGGCCGGCTGTAGAGATTGTCCGGAAGATCGGGGAAGCGATAGGATTCGGCGGCCATCCCGGTGACAATCTCGTTTCCGATTTTCCAGACCGGACCGTTGTTGTCGGAAAGCAGCAACGCCTTGGCCTCAACCCATTTCGTAGAGCCGGCGTCGGTTTCGCGTTGCACGAGCGTGATTTCGCGGCCCACATACTTTTGCAGCAGTTTCTGAGGGTCCAGCAGGTCGTATTCGTAATTCTGTTCGACGACATTTAGCTTTGCCGGATCGGTGAGGGAACGAAAATGCACGGTCGCGGGCATGATCGACGCTGCTACGTCTTCGAATCGAAGCGGCAACACGCCGGGTTCCAGATGAACCCGGCGAACGTCCCGGACGAGTGCGAGATTCGAGTTGTAGACGGTAACTGACACATCCGTCTGATCTTTTTGGGTCGTCGTAACGGGGCCAGGGTTCTCGCTGACGCCGCTGGCCTCGATCCGGGTGATCAGTGGGAGAAGCAGAAGCCCTGCCAGAGCAGCCCATCTAGAAAGCCGCGATGCCTTGGATAATGACATGAATTCTCTCCTGTACTGTAAGATCACTTCACAAGAGAGAACGAAGAAGGCGCAATTTCTTGCAGGCGTTTAGCGGCCTCAAGCGACAGCTACCGCGCCGAGCTCCAATGAGCACCGCCATCGCGGGTGGTGAACTTGCGGCCATCGGCCGCGGTCACGGTGGCGGTGGAAACGTCCTCGGCTGTGATGGCAACGAAGTTCGCAGGCGCCGGGGGCGAGATTCGCCTCCAATCCTTCGCGTTGTTGGTAAGGAAGATCACGCCATTAGGGCCGACGAGCCAACAGATCTTTTCCGAGGGAGCTGATCCAGCCGAGAACCGCGCTCTGGCGTCAGGCAACTGCCGCAACCAGGATGCGCCACCGTCTTCGGAGCGCTCCACAAACCCGGCTTCGGTAATCCCCCACAGCACTTGGGGATCGGGCGTTGCGATAACCCCTCCGGTGGACGGGCGTTTGACCTTGAGGGCAAGAGCCTGCGCTGCCACCTCCGCATCGGTTTTTGCCGACACGCGCGCGGGAGCCAGTGCTTGATTGCGTTTCATTTCCATCGATGTAGGTCCGGGACCGATCGTTTCTGTCTGAGGGGTTGCGCGGTCTCCTCCGGGCGCTGGAGGCCCGCCAGTCTCGTTTGCCGGCAAAGTAGGCATGCGAGATGCGGCGACACTTCCGGAGACAACCGAGTCTGTTTCGGCCTGCTTGGCGCCTGCGGGTGGTGCAGTTTTCGGCGAGGGCTTCGCTGCCGGGCCAAGATCGCTCGCAAGATTCGGCGCATGAGCTGCCCGGGACACCTCGCTAGGAAGTGACCCGTTTTCCGCCTGCGTGCGTTCGGGCGTGGGAGGCATCGTCGGCACCTGCTCCCTTTGCGACATGGCCACAAGCGGTGACGTCTTGCCGGGCTGCTTCGGCAAAGGCCGCCTCGCCACCCATACGGCAGCAACGATCAACGCAGCCGCGACGGGCGCGAGTAGGCGCCAATCCCAGAGCCACCCCCAATAGGAAGCAAGTTGAGGCCTTGTGCCATCGGCCGCTGCCAGCGAGCCGGCGCGATCTAGGGCGGCGAGCTGTTCCCGGCAGCGCGCACATTGCGACAGATGCAATTGGTAACGTGCCGATTCTTCCGCATCGAGCGAGAGCTCGAAATAGGCGGCGAGGATGTCGGGGCCCGGGCAAACGGCGCCCGAATCAGACAGGCTTTGGCGCAGCAGGTTGGCTGATGTTTTTCCCTGGTCTCGCGAAGCCATCTCGCTATTTTCCCCCCTCTCTTGGAACGCTCGAAATTTGAAATCTTGCGTTCACGAGCCTAATCCGGCGTCGGTTGCTGTGCTGCCGGTTTGAGCGAGGAGCGGGCCGAACGCACGCTCTCGGTCAAATCAAACGGCCATTCGTCGCAGGCGTATTCCAGGCAGAGGCGCACCTGCTCCTCCGTCCACTGCTTCTCCTCGCGCAAAGCCGCTTCGACCCGACGGCGCACAGCCCGGCGCGTGCGCTCGAGCTTGCGCGAAACGGTTGCTTCATGTTCGCCTAGCAAACGACCGATTTCTGCCAGCGTGCGGTCGTCGGCGTAATAATAGGCAAGACGCAATCGGTCCCCGGGCTCGAGCGAGCCGATCGCTCTCGTCAGGGCCACTTGCAGGATGGCCAGGTATCTGGCCCGCTCGGGATCCGGATGAGCGTTGGCCGATCCTGCTGACGCAGAAACTTCCTGGCGTTCCCCGCCAGTGTCATCTTCGAACGGTTGGGTCCTGCGCGCGCGTCGCATTTCATCCACATGACGCTGAGCGAGGACGGCGCGAAGCCAGGTGCTGAGCTTGCTCTGGCCATGGAAATAATCGAACAACGATTTGCGGCGCTCCTCTGATTCGCCGAGGCCGAATAAGTCTGCATAGAGCGAATCGGCCAACTCGCGCGAACTCGCTTCGCCGGCAATAGCACGAGCAGCGCGATAGAGTTCAGGCCGGAATCGAGCAATGAAAAACTCCCACGCGGCCGAGTTGCCGGCGCTGCAGGCGCGCGCAAGTGCCAGATCAGATGGGTGCAGCGTTTCAAGATAGGTCTCGACGGCTTTGTCACTGGGTGGCGCATCTTTAAAGCGATGTGCCGTACTGCGCTCAAGCGCCGTTACGAATTGCTCCCGAGTAAGATTCCATTTCTCGGGTGGATCTGCTTTGCGCCAGCAACGTTCGATCACATCGGCCAGCGCGGACGAAGCTCGCAAGCGACTGAGCGGTTCCGGCGCGACATCACTGGGCTCGGCCGGATGCGTTTCGATAGACGGGTTGGCAGGTCGGGGCGCCATCTCTTGCATGATACCGAAACGGGCGTGGAAGGTTGCATGGAGGGGCGCGCCGGCTTCTACCGCAACCCGCCCGCGGTGATCGCAGGGTTGCCGGCGAGAAACACCTGGGTTCGTTTGGCATCTCGGGGCCGACGGAGGGCGCGGCAGAGCTGCGTCATGCTACCCCCAAACCTTGCGGGCTGTATCGACGACGAGGGCGAGTTTGCGCCACTGGTCATCGACTGAAAGCAGGTTGCCGGCTGCCACCGATGCGAAGCCGCACTGCGTGCTGATGGCCAGGTTTTCCAGCGGGATGTAACGCGCCGCCTCCTCAATGCGGCGACCGAGAGTGTCTTGTGATTCCAGCTGTGGCTGTTTTGTGGTGACCAGACCGAGAACCACTGTTTTGCCGCGCGGCACCAATCGCAAAGGTTCAAAGGTGCCCGCACGCTCCGTGTCGTATTCGAGCAAGAAAGTATCGACGTCGAGCGAACCGAAAAGCCTTTCGGCGATGGCCTCGTAGCCTCCCTCGGTGTACCAGCGGCTGCGGCTGTTGCCGCGACAGATGTGCGCGGCCCGGCGGACTCTGGCTCGAGGAGCCTCCTGGAAGGCGGCGTTGTCGCCTGCGATCGCTTTGTCAAACTGCTCGTCTGGATCCAGACCCAGTGACCGCATGCGATCACGTTGCACGGGATCGAGATAGTGCGAGTAGTAGGGCGCATCGAACTGAATGTAAGTGACGCCTTCGGAGACAAGCCAGCGAATCTCATCGCGCGTAATTTCGATCACGTCCCGGAGCAGATCGTTTGGGGAAGGATAAACGCGATCGGTAATGCCAGCCTTGTAGCTTGACACCATAAAGTTTGAAGGTGAAGGCAGAGTGATCTTGAATGGTCCCGAAGCAGATTTTTTCAACAACGGAAGTTCGTGCGCGGTCATTTTCCGAACTTTGCGCAGTTTACCTCCAGCGACTTGCGCCGTGCTCCCCTCCGCGCCGCCGCCCGGCCCCTTCCATTCGAGCGTGACTTTTTCTTGCACGAAGCCCTCGACGGCGTCTGCCATGTCTGTGAGCCACGAGCCTCGACGCAATTCACCGTCCGTAAAGATGGGCATGCCCGTTTTACGCTGGCCCTCAAAAACTTCGAGGATGGCGCGGTCTTCGGCCGAGCGGAGCTGATCGAGAGTCAACTGGCCACTCACATGAGCCGCGCGGGCTTGCAAAAGTTCTGGAGGGCGCAAGAAGCTGCCGACATTTTCTGCACGATAGGAAAGTGTCATAGGCAAAAACCTGGTTCGAGCGGCAGCGCCGACGGTTTCGCAAAGTGCGCCATGGTAGCCACGAACGGCGAGAGGCGTCAAGCCTCGTGACGAGTGTCTCGTCAACGCGCAACCGCCGCGCTTGATACTCATTTAAGAGTCGAACATTCGGCGACGAGCCGGGATTCTCTTCTCTCATCTCACAACCATCACCGGGCAATGAGCATACCGGAGTACCTTCTCCGCCGTGGAACCGACCAGCATCTTTTCGAACCTCGACCTTCCTCGTCGACCCAAGACGATTAAGTCAACCTGATCGATTTCCGCGCGATGGACAATTTGCTCGACTGGATGGCCCACCACGATCGTGGTTTCTAGCTCGACTCCCAGGTCCTTTGCGCGCTGCATGATTTTCTTGAACTGCTGTTCGAAATGCTCCCGTGCGTCGTCGAGCATGGCATCGACTTCAACGATCGTTGCCGGTTCCGGCGGGCGCGCGACGGCGAGAACCAGGACTTTTGCGTCCAGGGATTGCGCCAGTAAGAGAGCAGTGTCTGCCGCCTTATCCGCTTGGGCAGAACCGTCGTACCCGATAAGAATCTTCTCAAACTGAGAGTGCCTGCGTCCGGTCATCTTGCCTCCTCACTCGGTAGTCGCGGCGCTCACTTGCTTTGCTTCTAACTCTGCTTTGGGCAGCAAGTGTCTGGGCATAAACCATGCATTTGCGAACATCGTCGGAACAACAGCACTTCCAATCACGGTTGCCACGAGGTACGAGTACTGGGCTTGGTCGATGACCCCGTGACTCAGGCCAAACAAGGCCGAGATCGTTCCAAATGTGAGACCCGTCGACATCATTAGGGTGTAATACAAACCTTCCTCACGCTGATACTTGAAGGCTTTCACGGTCGGATAGAGTCCAACTATCTTCGAGGCCATCTTTGCTCCAAACAGCACGAGAAACACGACCGGTGCAGCGATGAGCGAGGGGACAGAAACAAAGGAGCCAGCTCGAAGGAAGTAGAACGGCGTGAGTAGGCCAAAGGTGAGCGTCCGCAACCGACGGATCAAGACGTGGTCCTTTCCGACAGTTCCGGCGAGGACCATGCCAATGATGTATGCGGGGAGAACAGGCTCGCTCCCCGACCATGCAGCTAAAGCTCCCATGCCGAACAGCAAGAAGAGAAGATACTTCGCCTCAAGTTCGGACACCCGACCACCGTAATGTCTGAAGAAACGCGGCGTTAGATACGGAAGGATGAAGCAGGCAACAACGCTCGCCACGACGAACACGACAGTGCGAACAGTAAACGGCGAAAAGATCAGGCCCAGAGCGATAACGGTGCCAAGATCGTTTATGAAACACGCAGCCAGAATGGCCTTTCCGAACTCAGTTTTGTTGAAGCCGAGCTCTAGCATGACCGCGTAGACGACCGCCACCGATGTTGTGGACAGTGCTACGCCTGCGAGCCAGCTCGACCTGATGGTCCAGTGCAAGACGTAGTGTGCGACGGCCGTGCAGCCCAGAAAGGGTCCGAAAAAGCCTACAAGTCCGACAACCGTTGCTTCTTTCCATTTGACTCGGAAGATGGTCGGATCAAGCTCCGCACCTGCAAGGAACGTCAGCACAATCGCTCCTGTACCGGCCAGGAAGGTGATCCATTCCGTTTTCGCGGCCAGACCCACAGGGCCAACGATCGCCGTGACAGTCAACTGTGCGACTGTTCCCAGCAGGATCTCTGTCAGTGCCGTTGAGATTTTGAACCAGATCGCAAGCAGAGTTGCAACCAGTGCCAATCCGACCCACAGGGAAGCCAGTACCCAGACATTGCCCATTTCAGCTCTCGCTTCTCTCTAAGTTGTTGGGGTCGTTGCCGGGGACATGACTCCGCGACAAAGATTCCCTTGTCAGGAGTCATCATCTGTCCCAGCATGAAGGGGACAGCGGTTAGAGGGCGAACTCCTTCGCCACTCGCCTTATGATACTTGTATGAACCCAGAAGTCAACGAGGGCTTCTTCTACTGACCTCGCAGTTCCACAACGTCACCCATGAGGTCTGTCACTAAATCAGACTCTACGATACAATTGGCGCAACGAGCGAACTTCGGAGAGGTGGCCGAGAGGCTTAAGGCGGCGGTTTGCTAAACCGTTGTACGCGCTAAAACGTGTACCGGGGGTTCGAATCCCCCCCTCTCCGCCAGATTTTCTTAAGACGGAAAACCAAGGGACTTACGAATCCGCTAGCGACCAGCAATGCGATTTTCACTCTTGGAAAGCCTTTTCCAGCCACTCGAAGGCTGCATCCTTATCCCCCAGGCTTGCGCGGCCGACCGCGATCCAGTACGACGCCACACCATCAGGCTTCCAATTTCTCTCAACATCTCCCAGAATCCTGCGCGCCTCCGCTTCCTCGTGTAGCATTGCGTGTACCGCTGCCGTCGCCAAGAGAGTGAAAGTCGCCCTTCGGCCAAGCGCCATTGTGAGCTCACATTCCTCGATGGCGTTCTTTCGATGGCCCACCGCGGCGTAGGCGAGGGCGAGAACACCATGGCTTCGAGGAAACCGTGAGCCGCAGAATCACCGACCTGCACCAACACTCTTTACGAGCGGAAGAACCACGCGGTCGAGTTCCTCATCATTGATATCTGCGATTTTCACGTTGCGGAACAACCCCCAGTCCTCCACGAGTTCCACCGCCTGTCCAGGTTCTAACTTCGTCATCGGTCCGAGGGTTTCGATCTCGAGGAACTCGTTGTTCGTAAAGGTTTCGAACGAACACCCGAAGTCCGGGTGGGGCTTCGACGGATCGGCCTTGCCGCGCTTGACGAACGCCTCCCCGTTCAACAGGTAGGCGCCCCAGGTGTCCGGGTTGAAGGCACCTAGTTTCTGGGCATCCTTGGTATTCGGGTCCTGCCGCAAAGTTAGATACTTCTTTGTAAATTTCCAGCGCGGATCGGAAAGATCCGTGTACGCCCACATCACCAGGGGATTGGTGGCTTCGAGGTTGATGGGATGTCTTCCACGTGGCGGGAAGCCCGACACGGCGAGGCCGCCCGGTGCCATCATGGTCAGCGCCCAGGGAGCGAATTCGAGCGGGAACAACGAATGGTTTGTGATGCGGTGGGTCACCTTTACGCTCGTTCCCGCCCCGGCGAGGCTTACCTCAATCTCTTTCTGCAACTTGGTGAGCGGCTCGATGGGTTCGCGAGCGATGAGGCCGGTCGGCGTCACTTCGATCTCAACCGGAACGTTGTCCGGCGCCCATGTGGCAATCGGGTCTTCCGGCGCTTTCCACACACGGTCTCCCCCGCGAAGTTGAAACTTCTCTTCTCCACTCTTTCCGAGTTGTTCGGGATATTCCTTGAACAGGTTTTGTCCCCCAATAAAGCCGAACCGGATGATGCGAGGCCCCACGTCCGCGGTCACAATCAATTCCACCTCGCCGTTCGAAACGCGATAGCAGTTCAGCCATCCCTTATACTCCGTTTTCTCTACTTTCACCGCCGCTTCCACGGTCATCGCGCTGAGCGCGAGGAAAACAACGAGTAGAAAGGTTCGAAGCATGATTCCTCCCCTCTCCGCCATTTTTATGTTCTGCCAGCAACTTTTTCCAGCTCATCTCGAGAGCCTACAAGCGACACCAGGTCGCCTCGAAGTACGGGCTGCATGGTCGCCATCGCGCACCTTTTCGCTGAATTCCTGCTCCGAATAGCGCTTGACGCCCGTACTCGGCTCGTCGTCTTTGATACACGAAGTATAATCCGCTCTTGAACCAGAAATTTCCTATGAACTCGTCCTTCGAGCAGACGCTCATCGAAGTCTGGCGGCAGGCTCTTGTGGAGAACGCCAAGGCGGTCGAGCTAGGGCCGGAGCGTTATCCCGTCAAGCGCAGTCCGAAGCGCGGTCTCCGGCAGGTGGATTTCGCGTTCGGCGGAAACGAGATTCGGGGGCTGGAGCAGAATCCCGAAACGAAATCCCGGTGGGCGCAGTTAGCACGCTCCGGCAAAAAGGTCATGCAGTTTCTCAGCGAGGGCCGCTACGTGGGGAATGTCGTGGACGGGAAGGTGACCTTCTACGGTGGGCGAGACGAGGGTGTTTGACTTGGACTTTCTGAGATCGAAGACAGCGAACAGATTTCAGCTACGAGTTTCGCTAACGCGGAAACAACGATGGCTGAAACGGCAGTCCTTTGGCACTACACATTTCTTCCACATCTCGAAAGCATTCTGCGGGACGGATTGATTAGACCCCGCAAGTCTTCGCCGAATGTCAAAGTCAAAGATCGGCAGCAGCTCCACGGCGGTAACACCAAGTTCCTTCGAGTACGGAAATTTTTCTATGAGTGCCAAAACCTGCCGGCGTGCTGAACTCTTGATGTCGGAGACTTGTAAAGCCTCGCACATTCATTTCGTAAATGATGGTGTCTTCGATAGGCCGGCTCAGAGGTTTGTCTCCCTCCCAATCGTAGTCTTCGGGATCAATGACGGCGGAGCGCAGCGAAGTGGCAACGTTATCCGAATCGCCCGTTGCATCAACACGTTTCCAGAGCGTTTTGGTGTTTCCGCGCGCATAAGGATCGATGAGGACCTTGTTGCGGTTGTAACGGAGGCCAGCCTCGGGCACGAAAGGACCAATCACTGCGCTCCGGCTTTCAGCTTTTTCACAAAGGCATGCCAAAAATGAAACGTCTTGTTCTTGGAGGGAAGTAAAGGGATGATCTGAAGGGGCTGTGGCGAATCATGCTTGTCAAAAAGAAGTAGTTCTACACCGGTTGCACCGGAGGAGTACAACGAGAAGTTTACGCCGTCTGGCCGAACCGAGCGACAACCGCCCGAAACGGCGCGACCACGTATCCGCAGTTGGTTGCTGCTGATGGAGACTTGCATGGATACGCGAAGGCTCAACCGTCTGCTCCTTTTGGTCGCGCTTATCACACCAGGACTCAAAGCCCAACTTCCCGTTGGGCCGCAGACCCCCCCGGCTCGCGAGGAATCCAGTGACGATCCGTTCGGACGCAGCACGCCGCGCGGCACAGTCCTTGGCTTTATGAGAGCAACAGAGGGAGAAGACTACGATCGAGCCGTCATCTACATGGACACAAAGCAACACGGCAATCTGGCCCGAGAACTGGCAAAGCAGCTGCAAACAATCCTCAACCGACAGGCCTCGGTTGACCTCAGCAAGCTAAGCACCCAACCCGAAGGCGATCTTCTAAACAGTGAGAATCCCAATCGCGACTTGGTGGGTGTTGCAAAGACCTCAACGCGGAGTGTGGAACTTTGGGTTGAGCGCGTGCAACGCGGAGACAACCCGCCAGTTTGGCTTTTTTCTCGAGACACGCTGCGGCACGTGCCTGAAATCTACGAAGACATCGGAAGCGCCCCGGAACTTGTGCGATACCTGCCGAAATGGCTGAATGCCAGGGTCTTTTCCCGGCCGCTGTGGCTATGGTCTATGGCCCTGATCTCGATTCCGTTGGTGCTGATGCTCGGATCCTTGTTTGGTCGTCTTTTGAGACCACTTCTCGCGGCGGTGGCTAAATGGTTCCGGGTAAGCGCGGAAATCGACTCAGTGCAGGGCCTGGTTGGACCTTTACGGCTGGTCCTGTTCGGGATCCTGTTGCTCATTGGCTCGGGCTACTCCTACACGTTGCTGGGCCGACACTTTGCGAGCGTTTTCGGGAACGTTCTGATCGTTTTCGGAGCTGCGTGGTTGTTGATGAGGGTGCTTGGCATCGCGCGCGACCTGTACCTTGGGCGGCTGAGAAAGACCCACGCGTTGGGGAAGATCGCGCTGGCAGGATTGCTGGGCCGGATGCTTCAGATCGCCGTTCTTATCATCGGCATTTTGACGGTACTTTATCTGGCCGGTATAAATCTGACCGCGGCTCTTACCGGTCTCGGGATTGGCGGTTTGGCGCTGGCATTCGCAGCGCAAAAGACGCTGGAGAACCTGTTCGGCGGGATCATGATTATCTCGGATCGACCAGTGCGCATTGGGGACAGCTGCAAGATCGGCGACATCATCGGAACAGTCGTGGACATCGGGCTCCGCTCGACGCAGATCCGCACCATCGATCGTACGATCGTCACGATTCCGAACGGGCAACTCGCCACAATGAATTTGGAGAATTTCACAGTTCGCGACAAGTTTTTGTTCCATCGGACGATCTCGCTGAGCCACGAGACAACCGTCGATCAGATGGAAACCATTCTCGGCAGGTTCCGCGATCTGTTGGACAAACACCCTCACGTGGAATCGAACACAGCGCGCGTAAGATTCATCGACATTAAGAGCGCTTCCCAGGATGTGGAAATTTTCGCGTATATCTTTGCCGCGGACTACGACGAGTTTTTGGCGATTCAAGAGCGCCTACTTCTGCAACTGCTTGGAATTGTAGAGTCGGTCAGCGCGACGCTTGCCGTTCCCCTTCAGCGTACCTACCTGGTTCGCGATTCTGTCTCCTCTAAGGGGGAGCAGAAAGTGAAGACGGCCGGCACGAGCTGAGTCCATGACACTCACAAGGCTAGGTTCGCTGCTCGGTCACTTCCAGGGTGAGTGGCGCTGGGTTTCCTGGTACCACCGATCAGCCGTTACGCTTCGCGTGACATGGCGCCGGCGAGTAGGAGAACGGCGCCGCAAAACATCAGCGTATCCCCCACGTAATTAAGGCCATTGTCGAGGCTGGCGCGCTCCACGACTCCGATCGGCACATAGACGACCAACTCCACGAAGAGCACGGTCAAACCCACCCACGTTGCGGCCGCGCGAGTTTTCTTGCCAGCAAGCAACAGGATGCCCGCGACGCCGTAAACCACGGCCGCCACGTACGTCCAAATAGCGTGTCCGTAGACGTACTGAGGAGTCAGTGGCTCCAGCGGAACGCCGGGCACGTGATCGCCGTGCAGGAATTGCTCGAAGCTGTAAAACAGCACAGGAATGGCAACAAAGTATCGTGCCACCGTCGCAAGGATGTGCGCCGCGCGCTCGCGCGATAGCTCAGTGAGGCTGGCTGCTAGCGCCAAAGCGCCGCCGCTGAACGATAATTCCCGCAGCGCGAGCGTCAGCCCAAAGCGATCTCGTGGGTCTTGTGCCCAACCTGGGATGTCCATCAGCACCACGAACAGGAAAAAGTTCAAGGCCAGCAGACTCGCCGCGAGACGTGCCTGAATCCCTGTAACCAGGCTGAGCGCAGCTGCGATAAAGCAAACGCCCACAAAGTATGTCCAAAACAGATGCCACGGAATCCAAGGCGGCACGATTGATGCAATGGCCGCCGTCAGCGTGAAATGTTCGGTGCCGAATGCCGCGAGCGGAGCCGCGTAGAAAAGCGGCCCGAACAGAATCAGCTTGTCGAATCCGCGTGCTTTTTGCCAATCGCCCCTGAGAAATAATCCCACCAGCCCGATTGCAAGAACCACTCCACCGTCAAAATAGGACCAAATCACCTGGCTGGGAATTGCGAGGAGAGCCGTGACTGTCGACGAATTCGCTAGGTTGCCACTCACGAGAATCCTTTCCACCCCATCGTCCTACCCAATATCATGTCCGTGGGAGACGCACCGAAATACCACAAGGAAGGAATGGCTGCAAGACTTCGACGTGCGCGCTCGGCGTCTGTCGAATTTCGTGGGGCCAAAGTAGGAAACGGCGAAACGAAAAGAACCAAGAAAGGCTATTTTGGTTCAGCTGGAAGTATCTCGCCAGCCGGATCGATGGCGCGTTTTGCAAGCAGATTGGCGTGCTCTGCTAGTGCGCTCCGGTGGTGGGAACATCTAAAGTTGTGAACGACCAGGAGGTTCCAGAAATGAACGAGGCTCAAAGAATCGCGCTCGAAGAAGAAAGCCAATTGCAACCGAAGCCAGGCTATGTCGCGAGAGCATATGCCGCGGGAAGCCCGACATCGGGTCTCACCGCCGCTACGATCCTACGCCGCGAGCCGCGTCCGGAGGACGTGCAGATTGAAATTCTCTACTGTGGTGTGTGCCACTCGGACTTGCATCAAGTGCGCAACGAGTGGCAAAACGTGATGCCGACCGTCTACCCCTGCGTCCCCGGACACGAGATCGTCGGACGCGTCACTGAAGTCGGCTCCGCAGTCTCCAAGTTCAAACCTGGCGACCTCGCGGCGGTGGGCTGCATGGTTGACTCCGACCGTGTCTGCCCCGAGTGCCAGGCGGGGCTCGAACAGTTCTGCCCGAACATAACCCTCACATACAACTTTCCCGACAAGCATCTGGGTGGTGTCACCTACGGTGGCTACTCGGACAGCGTCGTTGTGGACCAGAGGTTCGTCCTACGCGTTCCCTCGAACCTCAAGCTTGCCGGAGCCGCTCCTTTGCTTTGCGCCGGCATCACTACGTACTCGCCCATGCAGCACTGGGGCGTAACCAGAGGCCAGAAAGTTGGCGTAGTCGGTTTGGGCGGGCTGGGTCACATGGGCGTGAAGTTTGCACACGCGCTTGGAGCGCACGTCGTTGTCTTCTCGACATCGCCCAGTAAGAAGGAAGACGCGCTCCGCCTGGGAGCAGACGAGGTCGTCATCTCGCGGGATGCGGACGAGATGCAAAAGCATGCGGGCAGCTTCCACTTCATTCTGGACGCTGTTTCGGCAAATCACGACATCAGCGCTTACATCCATTTGCTTCGCCGCGATGGCAACATCACGCTTGTCGGCGCGCCGGAAAAGCCTCTTGCAGTTTCAGCGTTCGGCTTAATCATGGGCCGCCGCAGCCTCTCTGGTTCGCCCATTGGCGGCATACGCGAAACACAGGAGATGCTCGACTTTTGCGGGCAGCACGACATCACGGCCGATGTCGAAGTGATTCCGATCCAGAGAGTCAACGAAGCCTACGAGAGACTACTGAAGTCGGATGTGAAGTATCGCTTCTCGATCGACATGGCTTCCCTGAAATGAACACCACGAAGGAGAAACAATGCAGAAGCGAAAATTAGGGAACAGCAAACTTGAGGTGTCGGCCATGGGACTTGGGTGCATGGGACTCAGCTATGGCTACGGCCCGGCGGTGGACAAGCAACAGGGCATCTCGCTCATTCGCAGGGCATTCGAGCGCGGCGTTACTTTCTTCGACACCGCTGAGGCCTACGGGCCGCACAAGAATGAGGAACTGGTCGGCGAAGCGGTCACGCCCTTCCGTGATCAAGTGGTGATCGCCACCAAGTTCGCATTCCAGTTCGATGCCGACGGCAAACCGGCTGGCCTGAATAGCCGGCCGGAGCACATCAAGGAAGTAGCCGAAGCCTCGCTCAAGCGCCTCAAGACGGATGTCATTGATCTGTTCTATCAGCATCGTGTGGATCCGAATGTTCCGATCGAAGACGTTGCGGGAGCCGTGAAGGAGCTGATCGAACAAGGCAAGGTGAAGCACTTTGGTCTTTCCGAGGCGGGTGTGCAAACCATTCGTCGCGCACATGCGGTTCAGCCGGTTGCTGCACTCCAGAGCGAATACTCGCTGTGGTGGAGAAAGCCGGAAGAGGAAATCTTTCCGACACTCGAAGAACTGGGTATTGGATTTGTTCCGTTCAGCCCTCTTGGCAAGGGCTTCCTCACCGGAGCGATTACAGAAGATACGCGATTCGACAAAGCGGATTTCCGCAACATCGTCCCGCGCTTCACGCCGGAGAACCGAAAAGCGAACCAAACCTTGGTGGATGTCCTCACCGACTTCGCACAACAAAGGAAGGCGACACCTGCTCAGATTGCGCTCGCGTGGATTGTCGCTCAGAAACCTTGGATGGTCCCTATCCCTGGCACAACCAAGTTGCATCGGCTCGAAGAGAACATCGATGCGGTGAAGATCGAGCTTACGCCCGACGACGTCCGCCAGATCAACGGTGTTGCCTCCAAGATCCGGGTACAAGGAGCTCGATACCCCGAACACTTGGAGCAGATGACCGGCCGCTGAGTGGGCTGGCAACGGATCGATCCCGCAATCCTTTTCATGGAAGGGGTTCGTCAGATGGAAATCAAGAGATTAGGTTCGCAGCCCTCAATGAAGGGACCGTCAGAGTGGTTCACTGGTTCGGTGCGGATTGATCCGCTTTTTCAGGCGCCTGACCCAGCACTTATGCAAGGGGCGAGCGTCACGTTTGAGCCAGGCGCGCGAACTGCCTGGCATACGCACCCTCTCGGCCAGACTCTTGTGGTTATCACTGGCTGCGGCTGGGCTCAGCGCTGGGGAGGCCTGGTTGAGCAACTGCGGCCCGGTGATGTAGTGTGGTTCTCACCTGGAGAAAAGCACTGGCATGGTGCCACGCCGACAACGGCCATGACGCATTTCGCTATGCAGGAAAGGAAAGACGGCAAGGTTGTCGACTGGATGGAAAAGGTTAGCGACGAACAATACCAGGCCCTAGGCTAGGTCCGTGGGTGAGCGATGACGAACCGATTTCGAGTGTCGACTACCCTGCCACGAAGGCTTGAAGAGCTGGGTCTTTCGCCGAAGGCAGTGCTGCGACAAGCTGACTGCCGGTGGGGCTGTTTAACCAGGAAAAGATCCTGGTGAACACCGAGGAGTTCTTCGCGCTTTACCGAGGAATTGCGAACGCCAGCGACGATCCAGCCTTTGGTTTAAAGCTCGGGACCGAAGAGCGCGTCGAGCGCTACGACCCAATTAAAATCGCCGCGCTCTCCGCCCGGTCGTTTCGGGACGCGGTCGAGCGACTGGCGCGCTACAAACAACTGACCTGTCCTGAGGAAATTCGTCTCGTCAAACGGGGTTATGAATGGACGATCCAGTTTGGCTGGCTTCTCGCGCATGAGAGAGAGCCGCCGTTACTGGTAGACGTGTGTTTCGCATGGATTGTCGGCATCGGACGCCGAGGCACCGAGCGGCCCCTGAATCCCGTCCGCGTGGAGCTGGCACGGGCTCCGGCCCACCGAGAAATGTATGAGGCGCATTTTCGCTGCCCCGTAAGGTTCAAGGCCAGCCAGAACGCCTTGGTATTCGGCAAAGCGGATATCGAACTGCCCTTTGTCACCTACAACGCTGAATTGCTGGCGATTGTCGCTCCGCAGCTTGAGGCGGAGCTGGCACAACAGCTCGCGCAGAAAAGCTTCGGCGAACAAGCCAAAGGCATTTTGAAGCATCTGCTGGCGGGTCAACGTCCGGGTATACAGGATCTTGCAACAGAGCTACACGTCAGCACTCGAACCTTGCAGCGGCGGCTTACCGAGCAGGGCCTCTCGTTTCAGCGTTTGCTGGAAGAGGCGCGTCGTGAACTCGCACGCCACTATCTGCTCCATTCGTCCGTGGAGCTGCATGAAACCGCCTATCTGTTGGGCTACGAAGACGCAAATTCCTTCTTTCGGGCTTTCCACCATTGGGAAGGGACTTCGCCCGGACAGTGGCGGGTACTTCAAAAAAACTCACGACCGCCAACACAAGCCCAGGTTGGTGCGGCGTGATTGATCGTTAGCAGAACTTCTAAGCCGCATAAAGATCAAGACCCCGACGCCGCCGGAAGCGGTACCCCCCTGGGTGATACAGGTGACGACTGGACGATCGAGGTCGTCGTCTGTCCATGGGCGAGGAATTTGTCCAAAAGCCCATCGAGGCTCGAGATCTCCTTCAGCAATACCTTTAGGATGAAGCAGTCTTCACCGGTGATCCGGTGGCACTCGCTGACCTCGGGGATTGCCTGTGCTAACTCCGCGATTTTGTGGAGGTGACCGGGAAAAGGCCGAACCCTGACGAAAGCTGTGACGTTGTAGCCCAATTCTTTGGGATTCAATTCAAGTCGATACCCAGCCACGATACCCGCCTCTTCAAGGCGCAGAATCCTCTCCTTTACCGCGGGGTTAGACATCCCGATTCGTCGCGCTATCTCTGACATGGGTACACGGGGATTCTTCTCCAGCAGACGGAGCAGTGCCAAATTTTTGTGATCTTTCACAATGTCCTTATTTTTCATAATATTCTCCTTTGTTTTCCTTAGTATTACATGGATTTGACCAACCATACATTAATTCTCCCCTTCCAGGATCTGCATGGAATTGACATGATCCTCCCCTTGAGACCGATGAACGCCGAGTTCCATGCGGTGCTTATGGTCGTTGGGCTGTTCTTCCTTGGGTTGGTCAGTCCCGGCCCGAATTTCTTCGTGGTCATCGAGGCAACACTGAGAACAGGAAGAACGGCTGGCCTTCTAACCGGCCTGGGAGCAGCCACGGGCGATGCGATGTACGCGTGTTGCGGTCTGTTCGGCGTTGTCCCGTTGCTTCAAACAGGCGGAAAAACAATGAAGGGCATTCAACTGCTTGGCGGTTTTTATCTGCTATGGCTTGGAATAAGAATGCTAGCGTGCCGCGTCACGGCCCATACATACCGTCATTCAGCCCCTAGGGGCGGATCGATGGCAGACTACTTTTGGCGGGGACTCCTCACTGACCTTAGCAATCCCAAAACCGTTATCTTTTTCGCGAGCATTTTTGCGGTGGCAGTGCACCCCGCGTACTCGCGAATGCTGCGGGGAGCCATGCTCGTAGCAATTGTGCTGACCTCGATTGCGTGGCGCTCTACGGTTACCGCAATTTTTTCCTGTCCGATCATTCGCCACCGATACCAAAAAGCTGAACGGATTGTCGAATGTGTGTTTGGCGTAGCCTTGTGCCTGTTCGGGGTGATCTTCGCAGCGCGAGTGGTCACCTGAACATCGTGTTTCGAGGAAGGTCGATATGAATCCAATCGTGCCAATATCGGATCCCGAGCTTGTCAAGCACTCGGATCCCATGGCCGCAAGAGCCATCCCGGCTAACCGTAGTAGCGAAAGATTCTCCAAAACTCCGGCCAGCTCTCGCGCAAACCGCGGCAAACAAAGATGTCGCGGTGCTCGCGGGTCTCTTCGTTTTCGACGTTGTAGCGATTCCAGGTGTGGGCAACGAGTTGGCATGAGGAAAAATGATTTTGTAAGAACTCGACAGGCAGTCCAACCACGATTAAGGTCTGCGGGGGAGGATTGCCGTAGCCGCGGAACCAGAAGGAGTTGACGCCGCTGATCGAGGCCGGCAGTTCATAGCGCGCGCCGTAGAGATCGACCGCTCCCGCTTCACCGTAGTTTCCCGCGAGGATGCCCAGATCTGTGCGATCCGACATGGGCAGACGGTCGCGGATCCTGGCAACGGTTTCGACAAGCTCAGACCAGCCAAACTCCTCGCTAAGATCGCCGTTGGTCTTGATAGCAACCTTCCACCACCGGGAATGAATGGGGGCAATGGGAAGCGTTAAGGCGATCGCTGCCGCGATATCAGCCAGAAGAACGCTCCAGGCGAAGGCGCGCACAGCCGCGGCACGACGGCTCCCGAGAGACGACAACCGCTTCTCGGCCCAAGCGGCTCCAGCAGCGTAGAGCATCGGATAGGCGCCAGCGAGGTAATAACTGCGGCCCTTCAAAACTAAGAACAGCAACAGGGGTGTGAGATACATCCAACCCAGAAGCCGAAACCTCCTGAACATACCAGAGAAAAAGCAGGCGAAGAGACCGGCGATCCACAGCGGAAACGCCAGGAGGGTCACTTCGAACTGTCCGGGAAGAAAATTCTTGGTTCTCCCGATACGGATGTCTCGCGCATGAATGTGCCGAAGGAACTGGATCGAAACAAAGTCATGCTGGATCTGCCATAGGAAATTGGGAAGGAAAATCAAAGCCGCAACGGCGACGCCGAGCCAGAGCCATTTACTTGCCAAGTACCGCCGCTTGTCGGTGAGCAGCACACCCATGAGTAGGCCGGCGACGAGGAATGGCATGGAATATTTCGCCATCATGCCGAGGCCGACAGCACACCCGATGGCCAGCCACCACCGGGGATCGTCTGATTTCAGCAGCTGGACCACGAAATAGGCCGTCAGAACCCAAAAGAGAAAGTCGAACGAGACGTACTGCATGAGCGAACCGGCAGCGATACAGAAGGGAACGGCAGCAAGGGCTGCCATGACTTGAGCACTACGGCGACTGCCGAGGTCGCGGGTCACGAGACCGGTGAGAACCACGGCAAGAGCATTGGCAAGGCTGGCAAAAAAGCGGAAACCGGCGAGCGAAGTGCCGAACAGGGCGAGCGAAACACGAGCAAAGAACGGAGTAAGCGGCGGGTAGGCAACGTAGCCCCAAGCCAGATGCCGTGCGTCATCTAGAGTAGCGAGTTCGTCTCGATGGAATCCGTACTTCCCGCCTGTAAGTATGTGAATAACAATCGTAGCGGATGCGATCGAAATCAGTGCACGAAGATCGCCGGGTAACCCAGGATGACTCCAGGAAGTTGTCGGATCCGAGCTTGCCTTTGGAACGATCAAAGACATGGTGGGCGGGGCGATTGTAGCGAAACGCGCCGTGCCCGGCCGCAAAAACAATTCGGTGTGCTATAACATCCGCAAAAAATAACCATGCCCGAGGCAGTGACGTTCAAACCTGCAAGTGACCAATCGCTGTTGGTCTATTTCGACCGGAAAGTCACATGGAAAGCTCACCGGTCGGTCAGACGGCTCCTCCATTTGCTTGCGTCGGAACCGATCGCGGGCGTACGAAATCTTCAGCCGGCCTATTGCTCGGTCCTTGTCGTCTTCGATGTGCGGAAATGGAAACACGGGCAGTTGGCAGCTATCTTGCGCAGCTACCTCCGGCGACTAGAAACCGTCCGTCTGCCGGAGCCTCGGAAGATGCAAATCCCCACCTGTTATGGCGGCGAGTTTGGTCCTGACTTGAACGAGGTAGCTCGCCTGCACGGTATGACGCCGGCCGAGGTCGTCGAACTACACAGTTCGGTTACCTATATTGTCTACTTCCTGGGGTTTGTCCCCGGCTTTGCGTATCTGGGCGTGTTGCCGGAAGCGTTGGCCACGCCGCGGCTGGCGAGCCCCCGCAGAAGCACGCCACCGGGCAGCGTGGGAATTGCGGACAACCAGACCGGGGTGTATCCGTTTGCTACACCCGGCGGCTGGCGCCTGATCGGCCGCACTCCCATCGCTATGTTCCGCCCCGGCCAAAACAACATGAGCTTTCTAGCCATCGGAGATCGCGTGTGCTTTACACCGATATCCGCCGCGCAATTCATCGCGCTAAAGAACTCATGAGCTCCATCCAAATCCAGACCGCAGGCCTGCTGACCACGGTGCAGGATCTGGGACGAGAAGGCTTCGGCCCCCTTGGCGTTTCTGTCTCGGGGGCCGCCGATCCGATTTCTTTGCGCCTCGGAAACCGCCTTGTCGGAAATAGGGAGACGACGGCCGGACTCGAGATGACGCTGTTCGGCGGAACGTTTCATTTTCCGGATGGAGCCATCGTGGCGCTCGCAGGCTCCGACTTCGGGGCGAGCCTCGACGAAGTCAATGTGGATGTGGGCACATCGGTTTCTGTTCGCCCGGGCCAGACGCTCCGTCTAGGGCCCACGCGTTCGGGAGCACGCTGTTATTTGTGTGTTCAGGGAGGAATAGCAGTCCCGCCCTTTCTCCAGAGCGCGTCGACACACATCTTAAGTGGGCTCGGCGGCTTCGAAGGCAGGGCGCTCAAAGCTGGGGACGTCCTCGAAATCGGTTCCTCTACCGAGCCTTTCCGCAAGAGGACCATCGCTCCCCATATAACCGGGCACCTGCTGGCTCGAGAGGTTTTCGGTGTCACTCCCGGTCCGCAGCTTGATTGGTTCTCCGAGTCCTCACGACATTCTTTCTATTCTGCTACCTATCGCGTCGGCGAACAGTGCGATCGCATGGGGCTTCGTCTGGAAGGAGCGCCGATATCGCAGCGCAAGCGCAGAACCATGATTACCGAAGGCGTCTCGCTCGGCGCCGTTCAGGTGCCGCCCGGAGGCTTGCCCATTATCCTTTTTGTCGAGCAACAGACCACGGGAGGTTACCCAAAGATCGCGAACGTGATTTCTGCCGATTTCCATCGTCTGGGACAGCTTCGGCCGCGCGATGAGATCCGATTTGAACAGGTCACCTGGAAGGTCGCACACTCCCTGTTTATGGAGCAGGAAAAGCTTCTAGCTTCGGAGGACTCGATTCTGGAATGAAACGCATAGACCTCAATTGCGACATGGGCGAATTGCCCATGGCCATTTCCGACGGTACTCAGGAATCGTTGATGCCCTTTCTCACCTCGGTCAACGTCGCCTGCGGAGGACATGCGGGCGACTTGGAAACCATGAAAGCAACCGTTGAGCAGGCACTTCGGTGGCGGTTGGCCGTGGGCGCGCATCCTGGATATCCGGACCGCTTGAATTTTGGCCGGGTCGATTTGGACCTGCCGCGGGAAATAGTTGCCGACTTTGTATTCGAGCAAGTGCGGGCTCTTGTCGAGGTGGCCGCCGCTTGTGGTGCTGAGGTGGTGCACGTCAAGCCGCATGGCGCACTTTACAATCAGGCTGCGCGAAATCGCCTCCTGGCCCAAGCCATCGCCGATGGAGTTGCTCGCTGGAGCCGGGACGTCGCATTGGTGGGTCTAGCTGGATCGCCCATGTTGGATGTCTTTCGACAGATGGGCTTCCGAGTCGGCGCCGAAGCGTTTGCAGACCGGCGGTATGAGGCTGACGGTACTTTGCGCTCGCGGAGATTTAAAAATGCGCTGATTAGCGACCCCCGAGAGGCCGGCCAGCAGGCCTTGCTGATCGCAGAACGAGGAGTCGTGGTTGCCTGCGACGGAGCCGAAATTGTGGTGAGCGCCGAGACGATCTGCATCCACGGTGACGCTCCGGGCGCTCCCCATATTGCTGCGGCCGTAGCGCAAGCCCTAAGACAGGCGGGCGTGGAACTCAAGCCACTCTCGACGCTTGGAGTATAGGGAAGCTTAGGGCTTGGTCGCCAAGTGTAGACCGATGCCACCAAAGATGTAGGAGCGCGACTGAACCTGGGCATACCCGTTGCGTCGCAAAAGCGAGGACAGCTCGTCGATGGACAGGAAGCCACGGAGAGACTCGGCGATGTAGGTGAAAGTCCTGGGGCGACCATCGAGCAGCGTCCCCCAGAAGATGCCGTTTGCATACAAGTAGGCAACGTAGATCAATCGCAGAATCCTGTTTGACGGCAGAAAAAAATCCAGACTCAGTATCCGGCCGCCAGGACGCGTGACTCGCTTAATCTCGAGAATAGCCGCCTCGAGATCCGGAAAATTTCGCAAGCCATAGCCGACCACCACGGCCGCGAAGGAATCCGAGGCGAAGGGAAGTGTGATTACATCCGCGCAGGCGATTTCTCTCACGCCGTGGCTGCGGGCGATCTGCAACATGTCCTCCGTCAGATCGACCGCGACGGAACGGCCACGCGGCAACCGCTCGAGAATGATTCGGGAGAAGTCCCCCGAACCGGACGCAAGGTCCAGCACGAGCGCGTTGTCTGGAAGAGATGCTCTGGCAACCGCATCCTCCTTCCAGCGGCGGTCCATGCCATAGGAGAACGCACGCGAGACGAAGTCGTAGTGTGGGGCTATCCTGCGAAACATTTCCCGCATCATGCGAGGGTCTTGTTTCTCGGCGGGTAACTTCTTGGTCACCTGCGATGCGTTCATCGTTTAGGCGTAATAACACAGTCACCCGTTCATTGTCCCTACCAAAAAATTCGTTCAGCGATGTCTGCGCCCTGAAGTATCAGTCCGTATCAAGCTGGCATCGGGCTTGTTGACACATCGAACGATCGACCAGTAAGATTTTCGGTAATTGCTGGTAGCTCGTTCGCCTTGCGGAGACGGTTGGGAGAAAGTCATGAAGAAAGCGCTTCTCAGTATCCTCGTTCTCGCTATTTTTGCTTCAGCGGCTGTCCGGGCACAACAACCCACTCCACCGCCGCCGGGGACGCCAGCGGCGACGACGGCTGCTCCAGGCGCGACACCCGCAGCTCCGGGAACCACCACGCCGCAGGGACGTAAGAAGCGCATCGCGATTTTCGATTTCGACTACGCCACGGTCCAGAGCGCGTCGGCTGCCGCTTTTGGCACGAACGTGGACGTGGGCAAGGGTATCACCGACTTGCTGGTGAAGTACTTGGTGCAGGACGGTACGTACTCCATCATCGAGCGTCAAGTGCTGGACAAGATCATCGCCGAACAGAATTTTTCCAATAGCGATCGCGCCAATCCGAATTCGGCTGCAAAAATCGGCAAGCTTCTGGGAGTCGATGCCATCGTCGTGGGGGCCGTGACGCAATTCGGGAATGACACGAAAAACACAAACGTCGGCGGCGCGGGAGGCGGCTGGCCCGGATTCGGCGTGGGAGGCTTCTCGCACAAGAACACGAAAGCGATTGTGAACGTCGACGCGCGGATCGTGGACATCGATACAGCCGAAATTCTGGCCGTGGCCGACGGACACGGCGAGTCTTCGCGGTCCAGCACAGGTTTACTGGGCGGCGGCGGGGGCTGGCACGGCTGGGGCGGTGGCAACGTGGACTTTGGCTCGAGCGACTTTCAGCAGACGATTCTTGGCGAGGCGGTCAAGGCTTCTGTCGAGCAACTGAGCACCGGCCTCATTGCCGACAACGCGAAATTATCGGTTCGGACGGTGGTTGTATCGGGTCTGGTCGCCTCCGTCGATGGCGGGCAGATCGTTTTGAATGTCGGCGCGAAGGCTGGCGTGAAGGTGGGTGATCAGCTTTCCGTTGAACGCGTCACGAAGGAAATCAAGGATCCGGCGACCGGTCAGGTGATTCGCCGACTCTCGAGCCCGGTCGGCGTGGTCAAAGTGACGGACGTCGACGATCTTTCGGCCGTGGCGACACCCGTTTCTGGAACGGATTTCAAAGTGGGTGACGCCGTCAAAACCGTGACTCAGTAGCCCAGCCGGAATTCTCCCAGCTAGCGCTCTTCCGGAGGAATGTAGCGGCGCGTCTGCACCCTAGCCTGATCTGGGTCGCGTGCTTGCTCCACGCCGGCAACCACTTCGGCCTCGTAGTCCTGACCTTCCTCGGTGAGCTCTTGGACACTTTCTGAGTCGACGCTTTCACCCTGCGACAAGCCCTCGATATCGCCTGATTGCCCTGCGGCCATCGCCCCCAAGCCGCTCCGAGCCGGGAGGACGGGAGGTTCTACCGAGCCGGGGCCCCGCAGCCGACGCTTGTTGCGGCGCGCTCGAAAGGCGCGAGATGACCGCCGACGTGCTGTGGATTTCTTATGACGAGCCTTTGTTTTCTTTTTAAGCTTTTTTGCCACGAGTGCAGCCTCCTAATTTCTTTCGCAACAACTTAAATGGGATCCATCGGCAACCCAACGTAATTCTCAGCCAGGGTCTGCGAGGCGGCCCGGGAGCTTGTGACGTAATCGAGCTCGGCGAGCTGGCGCCGGCGGTCAAAGGCGTTATCCGTATCGAATAGATGCAACATCGACGTCATCCACCAGGAAAAACGCTGCGCCTTCCAGACGCGCCGCAGGCAGATTCGCGAGTAATTCTCCAGCAGGTCTCGTCCGTTGGATGAGTAGAATTGGTTCAAAGCGCGGGCGAGCACGACTACATCGGCTGCCGCCAGGTTCAGGCCCTTGGCACCGGTCGGCGGCACGATGTGCGCGGCGTCACCTGCTAGAAATAACCTGCCATACTGCATCGGCTCAACGACAAAGCTTCGCATCCCCGTGACACCCTTTTGCAGGACCGGCCCTTCGGTGAGTTTCCACTTACCATCGGCCGTCTGGAGGCGCCGATCGAGTTCCTGCCAGATTCGATCATTCGGCCACTGGTTTAGATCCTCCTCGGGCCTGCACTGAATATAGAGACGGCTGATCGTCGGTGACCGCATGCTGAGCAAGGCGAAGCCTCGTTCGTGATAGGCGTAAATCAGCTCGTCAGAGGAAGGTGGCGCTTCGGCAAGAATGCCCAGCCAACCAAATGGGTAGACGCGTTCGAAAACGGTCAGTGCACCCTCGGGGATCGACGGCCGGCATACGCCGTGAAACCCATCGCATCCGGCGATGAAGTCGCACTCAATCTCCTGCAGCTGGCCGCTCTGCCGAAAACGAATCTTTGCTTTCCCCGTCGCGCTCGCGAAATCGTGCACGCTAACCTCTTCGGCCTCCAACATCACGCGCCCTCCCGCCACCGCGCGCGCGTCGAACAGATCCGCAACCACTTTGTTCTGAGGATAGACGATGATACAGCGCCCGGCCGCCAGCTGATCAAAATCAAATCGGTGCGTACGCCCCGCGAACCGGAACATCACGCCGTGGTGGTACATCCCTTCGCGCTTCAGCCGGTCCCCGATACCGGTTTCGATCATCAAGTCCGCCGTGCCCTGCTCCAGCACGCCCGCGCGCACGCGGTCCTCCACATACTGCCGCGTGTGCCTTTCGACCACGATTGAATCAATCCCTTGGCGGTCGAGCAGGTGCGCCAACAACAATCCCGCCGGCCCCGCGCCGACGATCCCAACCTGCGTCCGCAGACTCACGTGAATTCCCCCGAATTGGCGCCCATTTTACATTCAACTTGCAATGCAGGGAGATCAATCTAAAATGTCCGAACGTTCTGCAAGCGATTCCCGCCGATTTGGGCGGCGGGAACGAGAGAGCGCAGCGATCTGCCGGCGCCCAGGCGACTGCAGGAGGATCCGCATGTCGAACGCCCGCCCGTTCTACGGCTGGAAGCTCGTCGGCGCGCTTGCCTCCATCGATTTTCTGAATCTCGGTTTTCCGTTTTATATCGGCGCAATCATCAACCCCTACATGCTCGAGCACATTCTTATGAGCCGCGGCGCGTTTGGCTTGGGCTCCACGCTCGTCAACCTCTTCGTCGGCCTTCCTTCCACGCTCGTGGCGGTGTCCATTGCCAGGCGCGGCATTCGCGCGACCTACCTCATTGGTTCGGCCCTCGTCTGCATCGGTTCTCTTCTTCTGGCGTTCGCCACGACCAAGCCCTGGCACTTTTTGCTGGCTTACGGCGTGATCGTTGGTTGCGGCATCTGTTTCGGAGACATCATCTGCGGCAGCACGGCGGCGGCGCGCTGGTTTGAGCGCTACCGCGGCCGGGCCGTGGGCCTCGTCCTGAGCGGCTCCGGCATCTGCGGACTGATGGCGCCTCTGATGGATAAGTTCTTACGCGCGCACCGAGGCGATTGGCGTCTCGGTTGGCAAATCGGCGCGGCTGGCGCCGTCGTTTCGGGCATCGTCGCGCTTCTCTTCGTGAAAGAGCGCCCCGAGGATCTCGGTCAACTGCCCGACGGCGGCTCGAGACCAGAGGCCGGCGCTGTCCAGCGCCACGCGCCCAGCATGCTCGTCACCAGCTACGAATGGACTCCCGGCGAAGCGTATCGCACAAGCAGCTATTGGCTGGTCGTCCTCGCGGGCCTCGCTGCGCAATTTCCGTTTTTCCTCTTCGTGCCGCACTGGGTCCTTCACTTGCAAAGCACTGGAATTCCATCGGGCGCGGCGGCATTCTCGATGAGCCTGATGCCCGCGTCATGCATCGTCGGCCGGTTGATCGGCGGCTGGCTGATGGATACCATCAACGCGCGCCTCGCGTTCCTGATCGGGCTGTCTTGTTATCTGTTCGGCTCACTCGCCGCGCTGCGCGTGGGCCCGGACTCATTGCTGATCGCCGATTCCGCCGCGGTTCTGTACGGCCTGGCCATCGGTTGGACTTTTACCTGTATGACCACTTGCGTCGCGCACTACTTCGGCCCCGCCGCGTTCCCGAAGCTCGCCGGCACACTGCTGTTCTGCACGTCCGGGGGCGCTTCGCCCGCGGCCTGGATCGGCGGAAAGATCTTCGATACCTACGGCAGCTACGCCCGCGCGTGGCAGCTGAATATCGTTATCACCGTGATTGGCATCGTAGCGATTCTCTTTGCCGCCATGCCTCATCGCGGAACTGAAACCAGCGCGGTGGCCCGGGCCGCATAGGCATACAATGCACGCGGTCAGCGCCTAGGAGACCTCAGTGCCCGAGAAGAAAAGCTTTTATGGATGGAGGTTAGTCGCCGTTCTCTTCCTCATCGATTTCATTAACATGGGATTCCCGTATTACGGCGGCACCATCATCAACAGCTACATGATTCACGCGATCCAAATGAAACGCAGCACTCTCGGCCTGGGCTTCACCATCCTCAATTTGTTCGTCGGACTCGCTGCCCTAGTCGTGGCCGTGACCATCGTCAAATGGGGAATCCGCAAAACTTTCATGATCGGCTCCGCTATCGTCGGCATCAACGCTCTGTTTTTGGTTTTTTTTGCGTCCAAGCCCTGGCACTACCTCGTCGCTTTTGGCGCGGTCAACGGCGCCGGCATGAGTTTCGCGACGCTGGTGCCTTGCGCTACCGGTGTCACCAGATGGTTCCGTCGTTACCGCGGCGCCATGATGGGTCTCACGCTGTCAGCTTCCGGAATCTCGGGGTTCGTGCTCTCACCGCTGCTCGATAAGCTGCTGCGGGCCGGCGGCGGCAACTGGCACTTCGGTTGGCGCATCGTTGCTTGCGCCATGGTGTTGTCCGGCTTGATCGCATTTCTCTTCGTCCGGGAGAGCCCCGAGTCCATGGGCCAGACGGTCGACGGCCTCCCCGAGCAGCAGCAGGCGCAGCCTTCGCGCACCGACACGCTGGCGACAAAACACGAATGGACCGCCGCCCAGGCTTACGGGACACCCGCCTACTGGCTGGTCGCCATCGCCGGAATCGCCGCCACCTTTCCGTATTTCCTGTTCATCGCCCATTGGGTCGAGCATCTCACCGGCGTCGGGATCACCCCGGCAAACGCTTCCTGGGGAATCAGTCTGCTCACGCTCGGCACGCTCGGCGGCCGCTGGCTGGGTGGCTTTCTGATGGACTATTTGAATGCCCGCCTCGTTTTCGTGCTCGGCGCGAGCCTCTACTTCATCAGTTCCTATCTGGCCTTCACGTCGAACGCGGAGGCTCTGAAACTGGCCTATGTGGCATCGGCGGTGCAGGGCATCGCATATGGTTGGACGTACAGCTGTACCAACACAATGATCGGCCACTACTATGGTCCCAAGGCCTATCCGAAATTGAGCGGGATGTTCATTTTCCTCACCTCCGCCATCGCATCACCTGCCGGGCTGGTCGGCGGCATGATTTTCGACCGATACGGAAGCTACGTGAAGTCGTTCCAGCTGGACGCGGTGCTTGCGGCCATTGGAATCGTAGCGGTCCTCTTCGCCGCCATGCCCACGCCGCGTGAAAAAGTTCCGGTTCTGGTCGGCGAAACGGGAGTTGCGAGCGCTTCGTAGTGGGGCGAGCCATATGCGACGCCGTGAACTGATCAAGAAGTCCCTCCTAGGAGACGCACTCAGTTCGCCGCTCGTGCGGACAATATTTGCCGCCGAGGCCGCTGAGCCGATCGTCGAAACGAAATGCGGCGAGGTCCGCGGCGTGTCAGCGGACGGCGTCCAGGCTTTCAAGGGCATTCATTACGCCGCTTCGACCGATGGCGCCGCGCGCTTCATTGCCCAGCCCGTAGTTCGCTACAGTTGAATCTTCGAAAAGAAGTAGCTTCCGATGGTAAGCAAAATAGCTGTGAGTACGCTGAGCACGATGAAATCTGTCGTCATGCCGAAGGCAAACGCGCTGCTGAGCGCACCGCGCAGTCCATCCACCCCGTAGGTGAGCGGATTGAGACCGACCGCCGCTTTCAGCACCTTGGGCAGGCCTTCGATAGGAAACAGAGCGCTCGAGAAAAAGAACAGTGGCATTACAAGAAAGTTCATGATCAGGGGGAAGCCCTGCATATCCTGCAGCACCGAACCAATCGCTGTGCCGATCGATGTAAACAGTAAAGCGATCAGAAACATAAACACGATCGCTACGGGAACAAGCAGCGAGCTGTGCAGCCGGAAGCCGAAGACCAGGCAGATGATGAACACAACGCCTCCCTGCGCCATGGCCACGATCGCACCGCCGAGCGTCCGCCCCAGCACGATCTGCAAGCGCGATACCGGCGCCACGAGCGTTTCCTTCAAGAAGCCGAACTGCCGATCCCAAATGATCTCGATTCCCGAGAACACAGCGTTAAAGAGAATTGCCATCGAGATGATTCCGGGAGCGAGGAAGTTCAAGTAGCTTCCACCGCCGGCCCTGGCGAACATCGAGCCGAATCCAAATCCAAGCGCCACCAGGAAAAGAATCGGCTGCCCCAGCGACCCCACGATTCGTGCCGGAGAGCGAACGTACCGTTTGAGCTGCCTTAGGCAAAGAATGTAGATGGGTTTCATCGACGTCCCCCTCCTCTCCAGACTCTTCCCATCATCCGCATGCGATCGGTGGCACTCGCTTCTTCCTGACGGATGGCGTGCCCGGTAAGAGCGATGAACGCGTCTTCGAGCGTCGCGCTCTTGGTCCTTTCCTTGAGCTCGCTGGGCGTGCCCTGCGCCACAATTTTACCGTGATCGATCACCGCGACTTCATCCGACACCCGGTCGGCTTCATCCATGTAATGCGTGGTGAAGAAAACCGTGACGCCCTCCTCCCTGCTTAATTGCTGGATGTAGCCCCAGATGTGATTGCGGGTCTGCGGATCGAGACCGATGGTTGGCTCGTCGAGAAAAAGAATGCGCGGATTGTGCAGGAGCGCTCGCGCAACCTCGAGGCGTCGCTTCATGCCGCCCGAGTACGTCTTAACGAAATCCTTTTTGCGATCTCCTAACCCGACAAAATCGACGAGCGTGTGGATGCGCTTCACTCGTTCGCTGTGCGGTACGCCGTAGAGAATGCCGTGCAGATCCATGTTTTCATAAGCGGTTAGCTCGTCATCGAGGCTGGGGTCCTGGAACACAATCCCAAACGATCGCCGAACCTGCTTCTGCTCCCGCGTCGGGTCATGTCCGTTGACGCGAATCGATCCCTGAGTGGGATCAAGCACCGTCGTCAGCATCTTAATGGTCGTGGTTTTGCCCGCGCCATTGGGACCGAGAAAGCCGAAGATCTTCCCCTCGGGAACGGTGAACGAGACGTGGTTCACGGCGCAAAAATCTCCGTAATTCTTCACCAGGTCTTCGACTACGATCATCTGACCCATTCGTATTTTTCCATGGCCCTGGCCGGCACAAATCTGCAAAGGGGTGAGACAGGATACGATGTATGCAAGCAGGCGAGCAATCAGATATAAGGGAGAATCGCAGCGAAAGCTACGCGCGATAGCAGCACGGGTACGGTAGCCGAGGAGGTTTTGAGACCTTGACCACAGTGCGAGAGGCGACCTACGAGGTTCTGCGCGATCTGGGTATGACGAAGATCTTTGGCAATCCTGGTTCGAGCGAGCTACCGTTTCTTCGGGACATGCCCGCCGATTTCCAATACGTCCTCGGCCTTCATGAGCGTACGGCAGCTGGTATGGCGCTCGGTTATGCCATGGCGCGGGGTGAAGCGGCGTTTGTGAACCTCCATTCGATTGCGAGCGCCGGAAACGGTCTTTCTGCATTGATTGACGCGCACTACTGCCACGCCCCGCTCGTGGTCACCACAGGGCAACAGGATCGCCGGCAGGTCATGGCCGAACCGTTCCTCGTGAGCCGCGCCATCGAGGTCGTGAAGCCATACGTAAAATGGGCCTCGGAGCCGCTGCGTGCGGAGGACGTTCCTCGAGCGATTGCGCGCGGCTATCACCTAGCGATGCAGGCGCCCCGCGGCCCGGTGTTCATTTCCGTTCCGATGGATGATTGGAACAAGCCGTGCGAGCCAGTCGTTGCACGACGCGTCAGTCGGTCCGTTTCACCCGACCCGACCGCCATGGATGAGGTTGTGCGGGCGATCGACGCGAGCCAGAACCTGGCACTTGTGGCCGGCTCGCAGATTGAAGAGGATGGTGCATGGCATGATGTCATTCGTCTGGCCGAGCGCTTGAACGCGGATGTCTATGCCGAGCCCATTGCTCCGCGCTGGGCCTTTCCGCGCAGCCATCGCCTGTTTCGCGGCGGCTTGCTGCCCGCGCAGAAGCCTCTCGCCGACCAGTTGGCTAGTTACGACACGGTCGTCGTCTTAGGCGCGCCGGTGTTTCTTTACTATGCCTATGTTCCGGGGAACCCCATTCGGCCGGGTACAAAGCTGTTTCAGATCACCAATGCCCCCGAGGACGCGGCGGCGGCTCTTGCGGGCACGAGCATCGTGGGCAACATCGCCGTTGCCGCCCAATATCTTTCCAGTCGCGTCCGACCCACCGAACGCAAGGTGAGTCCGTGCCCTCGAGCGCCCGAGCCGCAGCCCGAGTATCCCATGACGGCCGCGTACCTGTTCAGCGTGCTCAACAAGGTGTTGCCGCGGGACGCGGTCATTTCCGAGGAATGCCCCTCCTCGAAGGGGGATTTGGACTGCTACGTCAAGCTGGACGAGCCGGGCTCGTTTTATTCGGTGCGCAGCGGCATTCTTGGCTTCGGCCTGCCGCTCGCGGTCGGACTACAGCTGGCGCATCCGACCAGACGCGTCGTTTGCCCGGTCGGCGACGGCTCCGCGCAGTATTCGATTCAAGCACTTTGGTCGGCCGTGCAGTCGAAGGCGCCTGTTGTTTTCGTTGTTGTGCAGAACAGAAATTATTCAGCGCTCAAGGGCTTCCGTGATTTCACGCAGGTTGGGAAAAATGTGCCGGGAATCGATATTCCGGGTATTCATGCGGCGCTGATCGCCCAGGGCTATGGCATGAAAGCCCACGAAGTCGATCGCCCGGAAGAGCTTGAAGCCGCGCTGAGGTGCGCTTTCGACTCTCGGGAACCGTGCCTAGTCGCTGTGAACGTACAGCCCGGCGGACAAAAGACGATGGGCATGGACCAGTCGGTCGATCCGCCCCACTATGGATAGGCAGCTACTCGCGTTTTCTCTTGGGAGCGGACAAGAGGCGTTTGCGAAACTGCTCGGCGACGCCTAGGTATTTTTCAGGGGTTTCGAGATCGCGTAGGGACCTGTGGTCGAGCACCCTCTTGATCTCGCTCATTTCCGCCAGCACCTCCGCCAATCGATGTGGGCCGCTCTCCGTCTTGCGCGCGGCTCGTGCGACGATCCGCTGTGCTTTTTCTCGTCCCAACTTTGCGCTGAGCAGCATAGACGCCTTTTCGGCAAAGATCGTTCCGCGTGTGGCGTCGATATCTTGCCGCATTCGCCGCCGATTCACGCGGAGCCCCTCGGCGGCCTCTGCCATCGATCGAAGGGCGAGCCCGGTAGACTCGACGACGCTCCCTACCGTGGGCCATTCTGCCTGCCAGCCGCCGACCCCCCGCTCGTGTTCTTGCACCATTCCGGACAGGAACGCAGCGACCAGCCCGGGTAGGCGACTTGCCGCGGCCAGCGTCAGCGCAGAGGCAATCGGATTCTGCTTTTGGGGCATGGTGGAGGAGCCGCCGCGTCCTTTGCCTCCCGGTTCGACGACCTCCCCCACTTCGCTTTGCATCAGCAAACTGATATCGCGTGCCATTTTTCCGAGCGATACAGTCAGCACGCCACAAGCGGTGACGAGCGCTGCTAGGCGATCACGAAAGGTGTGCCACGGCGCATCGGGGTAACCGAGACCCAGGTCAGCTGCCATAGCGCGGCCCACCCGGAGTCCCTGATTTCCCAACACTGCAAGCGTTCCACTGGCGCCTCCAAATTGCAAAACCAACGCCTCGGCAAAGGCAGCTTCCATCCGCACGTGACTCCGCCGAAGCGCGCCGAGCCAGCCCGCCGCCTTCAGGCCAAACGTAATGGGCAACGCCGCCTGCATCAGCGTCCGGCCAACCATGACTGTCTTTTGGTGCTGATCCGAGATACGGACGAGGGCTCGTTTGAGCCGCACCCAGTCGGCGGCGAGGATCGGCTGCGCCCGCTTCAGTAGCAGGATCAGCGCCGTATCGGCCACGTCCTGGCTGGTGGCGCCCCAATGAACGAAGCGGGCTGCCTCGGCATGGGCCTGCCCGACGCGCGAGGCCAACGCCTTGGCAATCGGTATTCCCGGAGTGCCCGCGCGAAGGGCTTGGCGCGCGATTGCGTGCACGTCGAAGCGGTCTGCCCGAGCGGCCCGACCGATGGCTTCTGCAGCGGACCGGGGAACAATGCCTGCGTGCGCCTCGGCGCGCGCCAGAGCCGCTTCAAAATCCAGCATCGCTTGAAGGAGAGATTCGTCAGAGAAAATCTCGGCTAGTGGCTCAGTGGTTTGGAGACTCTCGATCAATCGCGCCGGCACCGCTTCTCCCTTGCTCGGCGAGGATTTCCTCGTGTCTTAGCGCCGGGTGGTTTCGTCGCGCGAGCTTCAGGCTTAGATGTCGAAGAAAACTGTTTCCTGCGCACCGCTTAGATGAATTTCGTGCCGCCAACCTCCCGACTGACCTAGGATCGGCTCGGCCAACAGCGTCCGACGTCGTGCTTTGGGAACCAACGCCAGCACCGGGCACTGCTGGTTTGCCTCGTCTCCTGCAAAATAGATTCGCGTGACCAGCTGCTTCAGGATGCCGCGTGCGAATACCGCGACCTCCAGATGGGGTGCCTGCAGCGTAGCGCCTTGGCCGGGAACGCGGCCCGGCTTGATCGTTTCAAATTTGCACACGCCTTTTTCATCCGTCACCTGACGCCCGAATCCAAGGAAGCGGTGGTCGATGGATTTCGGCTGCCGGTCAAAGGGATGATTGTATTTTCCGTCTGCGTTGGCCTGCCAAATTTCAACCAGGGTGTCACTGACCGGTTTGCCTTCGCGATCGAAAACGGCGCACAGCAGCTTCACCCGCTCGCCCCTCACACCGGCCGGCGCAATCGTTTGGACACAACAAGGCCCATCATCCAGACAAATGGCAAAGTACGGGCCAACCGTCTGTGAGGGAATTGGTACGAGATCCGTATTACCCTCCGTCTTCAAAAGGTGTCCCCTCCCGCCCGCGCAGCACGATGTCGAAGCGGAATCCCAGTGCCCATCCGGGCTCGGTTCGACTCAACTCGAATTTGGAAACGAGCCGCTGCCGCGCTCGTTCCTCGGGAATAGAGTTGACGATTGGGTCAAACGGCAACAGCGGATCCCCCGGAAAATACATCTGCGTGACAAGCCGTGTCAGAAAAGCGGTCCCAAAAAGAGAAAAATGAATATGCGCCGGCCGCCACGCGTTCCGATGGTTTTCCCACGGATACGGTCCGGGTTTGATCGTGATGAAACGATAATAGCCTCCCTCGTCGGTAAGCGTCCGCCCGGCACCTGTGAAATTGGGATCGAGAGGCGCGTCGTGCTGATCGATTCTGTGCCGGTAACGCCCCGCCGCATTGCACTGCCAAATCTCGATGAGTGTATTGGGCACAGGACGCCCGTTTTCATCGAGTACTCTTCCCGAGACCGTGATCCTCTCGCCCAGCGGCTCGCCCGCATGTTGCCGGGTCAGATCGTTATCGGTTTCCCCAATGTCGCGGTGGCCGAAGATCGGTCCGGTCACTTCGGAGAGCGTATGCGGAAGCAGGATGAGCGGCTTGCGCGGCGAACGGGGAAGCGTGAGGTGGTAGGGCGGATACAGATAGGGCGGCTGCGTTTCCCGATCGGTGCGGCGGTATGACAGGATCCGATTCTGTTTTTTCGGCGCCCGGCCCATCGCGAGACGCATTATACACAAGCGCTGGTGGACTCAGCTTCCCAACGCTTTTTGCAGCCTTGCAAACGTAACCGAAAGTGCTTCTGGCTCAACGCGCGTTTCGCCGGTTACGGTCATGAAATTGGCGTCGCCGGCCCACCGCGGCAGGACGTGGAGGTGAATATGGCCGGTAACACCGGCTCCCGCTGCCCGCCCAAGATTCATCCCCAGGTTGTAGCCTTCTGGGTGGTACGTATCGCCGAGGGCTCGCTCGATCCGTTGCGCAATCTGCATCATGTCGGCGAGGGTTTCGGGTTCGGCGTCGGCGAGGTTGGCGACGTGCGCATACGGCACAACCATGACGTGTCCGCTCGTGTAAGGGTACCTGTTCAGGATGACGAAGTTCTTGGTGCCTCTTAATACAATCATTACGCGTGCATCATCGCCCGCGTTGAGCGCATCACAGAAAATACACCTGGTGTCCTTCGAGGCATCGGCGACGTAGCGATAGCGCCACGGCGCCCAGATGTAATCCATCCTGCTCAGTCTCGCGTGCCGGAAGCAGCAGAACCGCCCGCCGAGCTCTCCGCCTGCGGGTTATTGACGAAATCCTTCAGTTCTTTGCTGGGCTTGAAGAAGGGGATTTTTTTCGGTGGCACTTCCACCTTCGCGCCGGTTTTGGGATTTCGGCCTGTGCGTCCGCGGCGCTGGCGTGTGCGAAAGCTCCCGAAGCCACGAATCTCGATCTTGTCGTCGGTCTGCAGCGCGTTGATGATGCTTTCGAAGATCGTCTCGACGACAGCTTCCGATTCCTTGCGTGGCAGCTCAGTCACCCGCGTAACTTCCTCGACCAGATCCGCCTTCGTCATCGTGTGTTCTAGATTCTCCTGCTCTCCCGCTGCCATCGGTGCAAGGCCTCCTCTCGGGAACCGCCGGTTCTGTCAGCCGCCTGGGCGTTGGGACAGAACACCGCACAACTCTTGATTATCATCAATTTAGGACGGGGTAAACGCTTTTCCTTTTCTATTGGGCTAGGACGGTTGGCGCTTGGCCATGATGGCATCGCCAATGGTGGCATTCGGAGAAGACTTTGACGAGCGGAACGAGTGCATGTCATCGTGTTCGGCCTGCTTCTGGGCCGCTCGGTAGCTCAGGCTGATTTTGCGCTGCTCTGGCTCAAGCCTCAGGACTTTGAAATCGTATTCCTGCCCGGGCGTCAGTACCGACGCGACGCGGACATCGCGCGCGACCTTGGCTACCTTGTCGCGCTCGCCCTTGGGACGCCGCTCCTCGATTTCCGAGATGTGGCACAAGCCCTCAATGCCCTCCGCCAACTCGACGAACGCGCCGAAATCGGTTGCGCGCGCCACCTTTCCCCTCACGACATCACCGATTTTGTTCGCGGCAAACCAGTTGGCCCAGATATCGTTGACCTGCTTGATTCCGAGCGACAGCCGACGATTTTGCGAGTCCACCTTTAAAACCCGGGCCTCAATCTTGTCTCCCTTTTTAAACTTCTCGCTGGGGTGCTTGATGCGCTCGGTCCAGCTCATATCGCTGATGTGGATCAGACCCTCCATGCCCTCTTCCAGCTCTACGAACGCGCCAAAGTCGGCCAGATTGCGGATGCGTCCGTTCACGATCGAGCCAACCGGATACTTTTCTGCGGCCGCTTCCCAAGGATCGGGCAGAGTCTGTTTCAGTCCCAGCGAAATCCGACGCTGCTCGCTCTTGACTTCGAGCACGACGACTTCGACAGCATCACCGACCTTCACGATTTTCGATGGATGTTTTACGTGCTTCGACCAGCTCATTTCGCTCACGTGAACGAGGCCTTCGACGCCCGGCTCGATCTGCACGAAAGCTCCGTAGTCTGTCACCCCTACCACTTTTCCGTGCACGCGCGTCCCGGCGGGGAAGCGCTCCGGCACCGTGGCCCACGGATCGGGCAGCAATTGCTTGCGGCCCAGCGAAATCCTCTGCTTGTCCTTATCGAACTTGAGAATTTGAACCTCAATGTCCGCGCCAGACTGAACGACGGTCGAAGGATGCGGTGCGCGCCCCCACACGAGGTCGCTGACATGAAGCAGGCCGTCGATTCCGCCAAGGTCCACAAAAACTCCGTAATCGGTGATATTTTTTACGCGCCCCTTGACGATCATGCCTTCGGAAAGGGCCGCGGCCAGTGCGTCCCGCTTGGATTTCTGCTCCTCCTCAAGAATCGCACGCCGGCTTACCACCACATTGCCGCGCTTGCGGTTCAACTTTAAAACGCGCACCTCGAGTTCGCGGTCCCGCCACGCTTCCAGATCGTGCACGGGACGCAACTCGAGCTGCGACGCCGGCAAAAAGGCACGGACGCCAATGTCCATCACCAACCCGCCCTTGATCCGCTCGGTGATCTTCCCCTTCAGAGTAGTATGCTCGCGATAAGACTTCTCGATCCGCTCCCAGACGCGGCGACGGTGCGCCCGCACGTAGGACAGAAGGACGTAGCCGTCCCGCTCGTCTCGCAGACGCTCGACTTCGATCGTTTGCCCTTCCCCGAACTCGATGGCGCTCCCGGAATCCAGAAACTCCTGCGCGGGAACTAACCCCTCGAATTTTCCGCCAACGTCGACCACCACACCGGCCTCCGTCACAGCCAAAACGCGCCCGTCAAAGATCTCCCCTTCGGCGGTGGAGGCAGGCGTAGAGAATTGGTCGAGCAGCTGGTCCATCGTCTCGGAGGATTCCGCGGGCTCGATCGCCGGTTCTGTGATAGCCGTGTCGGCCGGGGCCACCTCCGGCGCTGCGTCAACCGCCGTCGGCACGGTGCTGAGCACTTCCTGCGCCCGCGCCACCGCCGCGGCAGCTCCGCTTGCCTGCGTGGTTACCGCAGGCGAGGAAGGAACCTCGACGGTCGACGGAGTCAAATCGGTATCAATGGCAGGGGGCTGAGGATTGTCGTCGTGTTCGGCTGACATCAAGCACGGCCTCCCTGCGCCTTGAGCCCCGCTTGCCGAGGGTGGGGCCTCGGTAACTCCACCCAACAGGGGGCTAGAGCAAGAAGGGAATAGGACGCCCTCGCTCAGTGTCCTATCGCGGAAGATAATACGCGCCGGGTTTGCGCGTTGTCAACAAAACTGCGTGTATTCTCGATGAACGCGCCACAACGGGTTTGCTCTGTCGAGCCCAGCGGATATGGTAGAGTTCCGAGCCGATGCGGATCTTCGTCCTGGGAGCGGGCGGCACAGGCTCGCTCGTGGCTCAACTTCTCGACCGCCAGGGCCACACAGTCTGGTGCGGCGATCGGGATGCCAGCCGAGCCCGGCGTTTCCTGGGCAAGAAGAGCGAAATCGAAGTCATCGAGACGAATGCCCGGAACATTTGGTCGATCGTTCGCGCCGCGCGTGGGGCCAATCTCATCGTCAATGCCCTCCCGGCCGTGTTCAATCGAATCATTCTACGAGCGGCGCTGCGTTTGCGTGCGCACTACCTCGATCTGAACTCCCACCTGACCCATCACCCGTTCCGGCCCGAGCAATTCCGATTTCATAAGCAGTTTTTGGCAAAGAATCGTGTGGCGCTGGTGTGCGCCGGCGTCGCCCCCGGGCTGACGAACCTGTTGGCCGGGCGCGCGGCGGAAATGCTCGACTCGGTCGAGTCTATCCACATTCGCCTGTTCGAGAGCACCGAGAGCAAGGACCCGATTTCCACCTGGTCGGCCGATGTGGCCTACGACGAGGCCACCTCACGCCCTCCGACGTACCGCAATGGGCGCTTTGCCTTAGCTCGTCGCTTCGACGAACGTGAGAAATTCCGCTTTCCTCCGCCCATCGGCGAGGTGCCCGTGTATCTGGCGGCACAGGATGAAGTCTGTATGCTCCCCTATGTGATCAAGGTCCGCAACGTGGACGCCAAGATTGGCGGAAACGACATTGAACGGCTTCGGCGCTGGCACAGCCAGGGGCGCCTAAAACGCTCGGCTGGGATCATTCGCAAGCGATTTCCGCAAACGCTGACGCCCCGCCGGGTCGCAAAGTTGATCCGCACGGGTCTGCTGGAAAACGCGCGATTCGCAACGGCGGTCCTGGTAGGTGGCATCAAACGGGACCAGGGGCTTCACATCCGCTGGGACGTCAGTTTTCCTTCACTGTACACGATCCGACAGCGCGGCTTGATTTCGACCCCCATCGCCTATGCGACCGCACACCTCGCCGCCATTTTCGTCAAACATTTTCCGCGCGATCTTGCGGGTGTACTGGGCCCGGAAGGCCTTCCCCCAGCGAGCCGTCGCGCCATCCTCGGGGATGTGCGGTCCCGCGATTTCCGCATCGCGCTCAAGATTACTCGCAAGAAAAGGAACGACGAAGAGGAAGAGTTCTGAATCCAATCCGGCCGGTTTGACCGGGCCTGACGCCGACCGCTATAATGGGAACTTCAGCAAGCTTCTGCGGGAAACTCCAGAGAACAATTCGGAGTCGGTGATGATTAAAGCCACACTTCTGCGTTCGGGGATGATCATTAAGCACGAGGGCGACCTCTACGCCGTCTATAACGTCGACCATCGCACGCCCGGCAACAAACGCGCCGCGATGCAAACCAAGATGCGCAATCTGCGCACAGGAGCCATGATCGACTACCGGTTCCGCGCCGAGGATTTCATCGATAAAGTCACGGTCGACGAAATCGAGTTCGAGTACCTGTACAGCGACGGTGACGGCCACCACTTCATGAATACCGAGAACTACGAACAGATCACCTTAAACGGCGATATTGTCGGCGACGCCAAGGATTATCTCATCCCCAACATGCCCGTGAAGATTGAGTACCACGACGGAAAGCCTATCGGCGTAATGCTTCCCGATACCGTCGATCTCACGGTGGTTGAAACGGAGCCAAGCATTCAGAAGGCGACCGCAAGCGCCGTGATGAAGCCCGCGAAGCTAGAGACCGGGTTGGTGATCAACGTGCCTCCGTTTGTCGGCGAAGGCGACAAAGTGAAAGTCGATACGTCGGAAGGTCGTTACATTCAGCGCGTTCAATAATGGCACGGGGAGAATTCTCCTGCCTCGCTCGTTTGCCATCCTTGCCCTGGTTGTTTTCCTCGGAGCGCTCGCTCGGCCCGAACCCGAGGAGCAGGCTCTGCCAGACATTCCCTCGCTCCTGCGCGATGTTGCCAAGAATCAAGACGCGATCGAGGAGATCCGTAAGCTCTACACCTGCCATCTGTCTGAGGAAGAGGACAAAGTCGACGCAAGCGGCCGGGTGACATCCCGCTCGGGGAAGGATTACGATGTCTTCTACATCGGCGAAGAAGAGGTCCGCCGTCTCATCGCCAAAGACGGGAAGCCGCTGGACGCCGACGAAAGGAGACGTGAAGACGACCGTTTCAATAAGCGCTTCGACGAGCTGAAGAAAAAGCAGGCGGAGCTAGCCGCCGATCCCAAAAAACAAGCGAAAAAGCAGGAGCAGGACGAGGCGGAGATTTCTGATTTTCTTCGTGCCGAGCTCTTCGCCAATCCGCGGCGGGGAACGTTTCACGGCGAGGATGTGATCGTTTTCGATTTCGCGGGAAACCCCAACTACAAGCCGAAAAAAACGATCGACCGTGTGATCCAAAAACTCTCCGGCGTCATGTGGGTCGACGACGAGGCCCGTGAAATCGCGCGCCTGGAAGCCCGCTTCTCCGAATCGGCGCACGTAGGGGGCGGCGTTGTCGCGTCCATCGAGAAGGGTTCGAGCTTCGTCTTCGAGCAGCAAAAACTGAACGAGGAAGTCTGGCTGCCTTCCTATGCCGAGGTCCACGTAGCCGGCCGCATTTTGGTCGTGAAGTTGAAGCAGAATTTCACCGACCGCTACAGCGATTATAAGAAATTCCGCGTGGGTGTCAGCGTGAGCCCGGCGCGACCCGACTGAGGGTGGCTACCGAGCGGCGGAGGATTTTCCCTTCCCGAAGACCCGCTCAAAGATCGGATCGACGGCGCCGAGCTGGCGCTGCAAGTCAAAGGTGTGCGCCAAGGCCCTTTCGTCAAGGAATTTACGGATGTTCGGATCTGTCGTAACGCGCTCGCGGAAACTGGAGTCGGATTCCCAGGCGGCCATCGCATGGCCTTGCACCCAACGATAGGCATCTTCGCGCGGCGCGCCGTGCTCGACCAGGTCCTGCAAAAGCTGCCCGGAAAACACCAAACCCTTGGTCGCATCGAGATTGCGGAGCATGCGTTCCGGAAACACGTTCATGCCGGCCACAATATCGGCTGTGCGGTCGAGCAGGTAGTCGACCAGGATCGTCGCATCAGGTAGGATCACACGTTCGACCGAGCTGTGCGAAATGTCGCGTTCATGCCAGAGAGCGACATTTTCCATCGCAGCCACCGCATCGGAGCGCACCACGCGCGCCAGACCACAAATCTGCTCACTCGAGACGGGATTACGCTTGTGCGGCATGGCCGAACTGCCGCGTTGTTCGGCGCTGAACGGCTCCTCGACTTCCCGTACCTCGGTGCGCTGTAGATGGCGAATTTCCATCGCCACACGCTCGAGTGACGCGGCCAGGATCGCGAGCGCCGCAACATACTGCGCGTGCCGATCCCGCTCGATCACTTGCGAGGTAATGGGGGCAACCGTGAGCCCCAGGCGCTGGCAGATCTTCTGCTCGATTTCCGGACCGAGGTGTGTACAGGTTCCGACCGCACCGGAGATTTTTCCCACAGACATAGCCTGAGCGGCACTCGCAAAGCGGGAGGCGTCCCGACGATTTTCTGCGTACCAGTTCGCAATCTTCAGCCCGAAGGTGATCGGCTCGGCATGAATTCCGTGCGTGCGCCCGATTTCGGGCGTGTCCTTGAATTCCCAGGCGCGTTTTTCCAGAACTTCGCCGAACCTGACGATGCCCTGCTCGATCAGGCGCGAAGCCTCGCCGATGACGAGGGCCTGCGCGGTGTCGACCACATCGTTCGAGGTAAGGCCGTAGTGCAGCCAGCGCGCCGCTTCGGGGTCGCCGACCGTTTCCTGCACGGCGATCGTGAACGCGATGACGTCATGGCGGACCTTGGCCTCGATTTCGTGGATGCGCCCCACGTCGATCCGTGCATGGGTGCGCAGCTTTTTGGCAGCTTCCGCTGGTACGCGGCCTGCCTCGGCCAGGGTTTCCGTAGCCGCCAGCTCGACCTCGAGCCATTTCTGGAACTTATTTTCTTCGCTCCAGACACGGCCCATCTCCGAACGCGTGTAACGCGCGATCAATCAGAGCTCCGTGCCCCATGATACCCGATTTTGCAAATGCCGCCGTAGGCGCCTCGGGGTGGGCCTAAAGTTCAAACGGGCCAAGAGGGGTACGCTGCAAAGCGATGTGGAGCGAGCCGTGGAAGCTGAAACCACTGGGGCGGCTCGCCAGGGCCTGTTCGGCCGTGATTTGCGCGATGTCCGGCGTGTTGTTTTGCTCGGAGAGATGAGCCAAGACCAGATATCGCGCCTGGGCATCAAAAACCTCCGAATCGGCGAGAAACTGGCTGACAACATGGTTGGAGAGATGTCCGGTGCGACTCATGACGCGCTGCTTGATGTGCCACGGGTACGGCCCGACCTTCAGCATTTCCAGGTCGTGATTCGATTCAAGGATGAGGAGATCGGCCTTGCGGAGGTGCTGCTTGACCAGCTCCGGCATGTAGCCTAGATCGGTAGCAATGGCCACTTTCGTGCCGTTGGTGCGGAAGGAAAAGGCGACGGGATCGGCCGCGTCATGAGGGATGTGGAAGGCGTTCACTTCGACGTCGCCGATCTGGAAGCGTTCACCGGCACGGATATACTCGGCGCGCTCGATCTTGGCCTTTCTACCCGGTTTTTCCGATTCTTCGGTGAACATTTTCACGATTTCACGGTGCGTCGACTCGGTGAGATAGGCTGGGCATTGCCAGTGCCGTGCGAGCTGCGCGACGGCGTTCGAGTGATCGGTGTGCTCGTGGGTGATCAAGATGGCGTCGATGCGGTTCGGCAGCGCCCGGCCCAGCGCTTCTAGGCGTCGTTCGATTTCTTTGCGGCCAACCCCTGCGTCGATGAGGAGGGTGGTGTGCTCGGTTTCGAGCAACGTTGCGTTACCCGAACTTCCTGAGGCCAGGATGGAAATGCGGATCGAGATGCTGCCGCCTCCGGCTGGATCATGGCAAAGCTGAGCGGCAACGTCAAAGGAAAAACGAAGGTTCGGAGTCAGAGCAGGCTCGGGGAAGCCGGGTCCGGGCTGCACGACCCTCAGACTGGCGGGGCTAGAAAGCGAGTTGATCGCGGCTGAGCTGGAAGCCGTTGAGGTTACCGACGACCGATGCGGCCAGGCGCTCGGGCGTGAAAAATTCGCGCGCGATCTGCTGGACCTGGTCGGCGGTGACGCGTTCGAGCATCGTGATCAGCTCGTGCGGGGTGAAATGGCGGTTGAAATAGAGGTGATAGCGCGCGAGGTTGTTCATGCGTGAGGAAGAGCCTTCCATGGCAAGCAGCGTCGCGCCCTTGATGTGATCCTTGGCACGCCGGAGTTCTTCCTCGCCTAGAGGTTCCTCCTTGAGATGACGGAATTCCTGGAGGATCGACTGGATCACCTGAGCGGCGGTTTCCATCGACGTGCCGGCGTAAACCGAGAGCATGCCGGCGTCACGGTACGAATTCATTTCGCTGAAAATGGCGTAAGCCAAACCTTGGCGCTCGCGGATGTTTTGGAAAAGTCGCGAAGACATGCCGCCACCAAGGACATTGTTGAGGATGGAAACGGCAAAGCGGCGATCGTCGATGAAGGGCAGCGCCGGAACACCTAGGCAGATGTGCACTTGCTCGAGCTCCCGCTTGGCGCGCAGGGTTATGTGCGGAGTGGGCTGGGGAGTGGAATCGGTGGTCCCCTGATTCGAGGGTGAGAGCTTGGCAAAACGTTCCGCGACAAGTTCCACCAGCTGCGCGTGGCTCAAATGACCGGCCGCGGTGATCACCAGGTGGTTGGGTGCGTACCATTGACGAAACCACTGCTCGAGCGAGCTGCGCGTGAAGGCGGAAACCGTTTCCGGTGTTCCCAGGATCGGTTTGCCGAGAGCGTGAGGCGCCCAGAAATTCTGGATGAACAGCTCGTGGACAAGATCCTCCGGATTGTCCTGGGTCATGCGGATCTCTTCCAGGATGACGGATTGCTCGCGCGTGATATCGTCTTGAGCGAATTTCGGCTCGAGCACAATGTCTGCGAGCACGTCGAAAGCTTTCGGAAGATGCTCATCGAGCACCCGCGTGTTGAAGCAGACCATCTCCTTGGCGGTGAATGCGTCGAGCATGCCGCCGACGCTATCGACTTCACGGGCAATGTCCTCGGCGGTGCGGCGCGCCGTCCCCTTGAACACCATGTGCTCGATAAAGTGCGAGATGCCATTCAGCTCGGCAGGCTCCCGACGCGATCCTGATCGCAGCCAGATCCCGACCGAAACGGAATGGACGTGCGCCATCGGCTCGGTGATGACCACCAAGCCGTTCGGCAGAATTTCCTTCTCGACCGCACGAGTTTCGTTGGACCGTTGCACCTACCTATTTTTGCACGCCCGGTCTGCCAATGTCATTTCCTGAGCGATCCGTCTTCCGATGGCGAGGACCTTGGGGGAATGGCTCGAGCTTAAGCGGTCGGGAAAAGCGGCTGGTTCACCGTGCTATGATGATTTCAAGATGTCCCCCCAGACCGTTATCCATCTGCTCGGGAAGTCTTCTCGACAGCTGCGGGCGATTCTGGAATCACTCGGTCGACCAGCCTATCGGGGAGCTCAGATTTATCATGCATTGTACAGGGAGCGCCGGTTCGATTTCGCGGCGATGACGAACTTGCCCCTCGCGTTGCGCGATGAACTGTCGCGCGAAGCGATGATTGGGCTGCCTGAAATCGTGCGGCGGCACACTTCCTCCGACGGTACGGTGCGCTATGTGATGGCCGTCGGGGAAGGTAAGCCCACCACGGTAGAAACGGTTTTCATGCCCGAGGAGCGTCGACAGACCATCTGTATTTCGACCCAAGCCGGCTGTGCCGTCGATTGCCAGTTCTGCCTGACGGCCAAGCTCGGGCTGGTAAGGAACCTCAGCGCCAGTGAAGTGATCGGGCAAGTGCTCGTTGTGCTCGAAGACAACCGCACGAAGCTCCAGCCGCAAACCAACGTTGTTCTCATGGGACAGGGCGAGCCGCTTCTGAACTACGACGCGGTGATGGCGGCTCTCGGCATTCTGCTGGACCCGGGCGGCATGGCGATTTCACCTAAGCATGTCACGCTTTCGACCAGCGGAATCGTGCCGGCGATCGAGCGGCTGGCGCAGGAAAAAGTCCGTCCCAAACTGGCGATTTCGCTGAACGCATCATCGAACCGCCAGCGCGACAAAATCATGCCGATCAATCGCAAATATCCGCTTGAAAAACTGCTCGACTCCTGTCGGAGATACCCGCTCCGGCCGTGGGAGCGACTGACGTTTGAATACGTCCTACTGGGCGGATTCAACGATTCGCCCGATGACGCACGCCGCGTGGTGGCGTTGCTTGCCCCTCTGCGCGCCAAGGTGAACCTCATCCCGTGGAATCGGGGCCCGCTGCCGTTTGAACGTCCCGATCCAGCGCGCGTCGAGGAATTCCGCGGGATCCTCCAAGGCAAGGGTATGCTCGTCTTCATCCGCCATTCGCGAGGCCAGGATGTGATGGCCGCCTGCGGGCAGTTGGCGCTCCTGGAATCGGGGCAGGAGTCAGCCCATGGCTTACTTAAGGATCTAGCGCAGACCGATCGCAGACATCAGGCGGCCGGTTGAGCCCTCGCGCCGGTAGCTGAACAAAATGTCATTGCGGCAGGCCGTGCAGAACCCCGATACAAAAATCTGATGTCCGGGAATGCCTGCAGCGGTAAGAATCGCGCGATTGGCGGCGACGAGATCAAGGTTCACGCTCGGCGACGGCGGCCGGTGCCCGGGCGGCTGCATGGTGAGCCAGGGGAGCCAGTTGGGATCGTTCTCGCTCGAAGCCACGGCGTCGAAAGGTCCATCGAACCATTGATGCGCTTCGGGAAACTGCGCATGAAACTCGCGCGCAACGTCCGGGCCAACTTCGTAACAGCAACGGCCGATGCCCGGGCCGAGGGCGGCGACCACGTCCTCCGGACGCGTACCAAATTCCATCTGCATCCGTCCCAGCGTCTTCGCCCCGACCCGGCCGAGCGTTCCACGCCAGCCGGAATGGATGGCCGCGACGGCGCGCCGCTGAGTATCTGCGAGAAGAATCGGGATGCAATCGGCTGTCTGGACGGCGAGCAGAACTCCCCGATCACGCGTGAACAGGGCGTCGCCTTTTGGCGCCACGCCCGCCCGCGCCTGCGCTGTGTCGATGTGGTGTGCAAGGTCCGAGTGGATCTGGCGCAGTGCTTGGACATGCATTTTGCCTGCGCCGATCGCGCCGAAGAATCTCCTTCGGTTTGCGAGGACACGTTCGCGCACGTCCCATGTGGTGAAACCGAGGTTGAGCACACGCCTGCCGCCCAATTCACTCACGCCGCCCTGACGGGTGCTAAAGCCGTGCACGAGCCAGTCCAGTCGTTTCAGCACCGGCGCTTGGAGAAGTTCGAGACCCCCCCTCGGGACCAGGTCCCAAGCACGGCCGGCGGCTCTGGGTGAGGGCGTTGTTTTCCTTTCTTTCCTAGCCGTGCGCATCAATTCGTCGCAAGCAGGGTTGCCCCCCATTATAATTCCACCAGAAGCGCTGGGTGGGATGGCGAGGTTATGTGATCGTCGGATTGGGTCTCGATATTGCGGAAATCGACCGGATCGAGGGAGCCATCACGCGCCACGGTCGGGCATTTATCGAGAGGGTCTTCACCCCTGGGGAGGTTTCTTACTGCGAAACCTACAAGAATCGGTACGAGCGCTACGCCGCGCGGTTCGCCGTGAAGGAAGCGGCGATGAAGGCCCTCGGCACTGGGTGGCGTCACGGCGTTCGTTGGCGAGACATTGAGGTCACCCGCGAGCGAGGGGGAAAGCCTGGGCTTCGACTGGAAGGTGTGGCGCGCGCGTTTGCCGATCGCTTGGGAGTCAAACGGATGAGCGTCTCGATCACACATAGTGGAAACCTGGCACTCGCCCAAGTGATTTTTGAGGACTAACCAGTGATCACCACCTGATGCCATTGATTGGCAGGATGCCGTCCCGGAATCTTCACTTTCAAATAATTCCCCGTCAGCGATTCGGTCCAGTCGTCCCCGGAGCGCGCGAGGGTCAGTGCGCGCAGCATTTGCCCGAGCTGGGAGCCGCGGAACGCCGCCGCTTTCTGCTCTCCGAGCGATCGCAGGGCTCGGGCTCGCTCGCCGATCTGCTTGGGCTCGACCGGATCGCTGAGGTGGGCAGCCGCGGTGCCCGGCCGCGGGGAAAATGAGAACACGTGTAGATAGGTGAAAGGCAGCCGCGAAACAAATTCCGCAGTCGCTTCGAAATCCTCGCGTGTCTCGCCTGGAAAGCCCACGATCACATCGGCTCCGATCGCTGCAAGCGGCAGGAGATGGCGGATGAGGCGGATGCGCTCGGCGTAGTAGGCGGCGCGATACCAGCGATGCATCTTTCGCAGAATGCGATCCGAGCCAGACTGCAAGGGAACGTGAAAATGCGGCGCAATGCGATCGGAAGATTCAATCAGCTCGACGAATTCCTCGGTAATGTCTTGCGGCTCCATGGAGCTGAAGCGAAGCTGCTCGAGCGCTGTTTGGTTGAGAATGCGCCTGACCAGTGAGGCGAGCGTCGTGCGCGGCAAGAGGTCTCGACCGTAGCTGCCCAGGTTGATGCCACTCAGTACGATTTCCTTCGCACCTGTCAAAACACGGGAACGTACTTCTCGGATGACGTCGTCCGGCGGCAGGCTCTGACTCCGGCCCCTGACCAATGGAATCACGCAGTACGAACAGCGGCTGTTGCAACCGTCTTGAATCTTAACGATGGGCCGCGTGCGGTCACCCTCGGCAGCCTGCGCCCCCCGGGCGCTAAACGGCCAGATCGAGTCCGCGAAGATGTCACCTGTCAGAATCTTGGCAGGGCCCCGCGCCAGTGACATTGCGTCATCGGTAAGCTGCGCCAGGGGGAAAAAATCGTTAGACGGTGCGGGCTCAGAACCGAACAGCATGGCACGAACCACGGCCGGAATCTCGCTTTGATGAGAGTTGCCGACGACCCACGCGACACCGTCGATGCCAGCCAACTCCTCCGGCGCCCGCTGCGCGTAGCAGCCCGTGACAACAATGCGTGCGCTCGGGTTCAAACGATGGATTTTGCGAATGGCCTCACGCGCCTGGGCATCGGCTCGATGGGTTACGGTGCAGGTGTTGAGCACGACCACGTCGGCGAGCGCTGGAGCCGCGACGGTCGCGAGCCCCGTTCTCTGAAGCGCACCGGAGAGCGCGGACGTATCGGCGTCGGTCGCCCGACAGCCAAAATTCTCGATAAAAAATGCGGGCACTCGGTTCACGGCTCCGAGCGATTATAGCAAGCCCGTGACGCCAGGGATCGGAAGGGAAATTATGCCGTGTCAGCGCTGCGGCGCTGGTAGCAAAGCAGAATCAGGTCTGCACGGCGGCGCACGCCGAATTTGGCGAGCAGATTGGAGACGTGGAATTTCACTGTACGTTCGGAGATATGCAGTCGATCCGCCACCTCTTTGTTCGCGAGGTTTTCCAACAGGCCATTGAGCACCTCTTGCTCACGACGACTGAGTTCGTTGGGGGATTCCATGCGCAGGCGGCGCCCCTGTGTTCCGCTGAGAATCGAATCCACGAAACGCGAAAGAACCGGACGCGGAACCCAAATTCCCCCGGCCGCGACTTGCGGCAGTGCGCGGGGAAGTTGTGTGCGCGCTTCCGCATAGGTCAGGATTCCTTTGGCGCCCTGACGGAGCAGAGCGTAGCTATCGGCCTCTTTGAACTTGTCTCCGACCACGAGCAGACGCGCGCCGGAATGGTGCTCGAGGATGTTGCCCATGAGCGCCCCGGTCGCCTGCCGTGCCGCGTGGGCATCGACCACATACACCGAGGCGTGTGGAACATCAAGGTGCCGCAAGTCGGGCGCCAGCATCGAGTCGAGCTGTTTGGATGTGATTTGGAACCCCGAGTCTTCCAGCAAGCGATGGAATTCATCCAAGACCATCGGGTGTGGGGAGAGAAGACACACCTTCAAATTGGATCGACCGCCGGCTTTCCTCATTCTGAGATCAAGGCTAGCCGAATCGACGTGCATGGGCAAGAAGGACTCCTGCGGCGATTTCATACCAGACACGGGTACTCGCCAGCGGTTCGCTCGGGCCGTCTGAGGGTAGCGCGGCGTGTGGGAAGTGTCCTTGCTCAAGCGCAATCAAGTCGCGGGGTTGTCGGTCTTCTCTGGCGGAGTGGCGTCTGTCTTTTGGCGGGGCCGTTTGGCAGGCAGACCAGCCTGACGAACCTTGTACAGTAGGGCGCGATAGCTGATTTTCAGGATTTCGGCAGCCTTGCGGCGATTCCATTGGTTCGCCTGGAGGACCTTTAGAATGAGGTCCCTCTCCATCCGGCGAGTGACCTGCTGCGAGATATGTTTGAGAGGGATGTTGCCGTCCGGAGTGGGTTCGTAGGTGAAGTGACCCGGGGCCCGCTCCGAGCGCTCACCCAAGAAGCCTTCCTCCGAGCCAAGTACTACATAGCGAGCCATGCAGTTCTCCAGCTCGCGAATGTTCCCGGGCCAATCGCGTTGTCGAAGCAAGTGGAGTGTATCGCTTGGCAGCGGAGGAGCCTCACGCTGGAATCGGCGGTTGAACTGCGTCCGTAAGTAGTCTGCCAGATAGGGAATATCGTCGCGGCGCTCACGCAGTCCCGGTAGTGTGATGGTGATTACGTTAATCCGATAGAACAGATCCGACCGGAAACCGCCTGATTTGATCTCGCGCTGAAGATGCCGGTTCGTCGCACACACGACACGGGCGTCCATTCGCTTCTCTTCGTGATCGCCGATGCGGGTGAAATGACCGTCCTGCAGTACGTGGAGCAACTTCGCCTGCAAGCTTGCGTCGAGCTCAGCGATTTCGTCCAGGAACAGAGTGCCGCCCTGCGCCATCTCGATGTGGCCTGGTTTCGAGGTGTGGGCTCCGGTAAAAGCGCCCCTCTGAAAACCGAACAGTTCGCTTTCCAGTAGCGTGCCCGGGATCGCAGGGCAATTCACTTTCACAAAGGGGCCGCTTCGCCACGGTGAGCGCTCGTGTATCAAGCGAGCCAGAACCTCTTTGCCAGTGCCGCTCTCGCCGAGAATCAATATCGGAACATTGAGGCCGGCGGCACGCTCGAACTTCTGCCGCACCTCCTGCATGGCTTGTGAGGGACCGAAAAAGATATGGGCTGGCGGGAGCTCGTAGGAGTGCGCAGGAACGGGTGATTTGGCTGGTGCCGACGATGCCATGAAATAAAGATGAACCAGGAGTTACCCCAGGTCCCGAGCCGAGACACAGCACGCAGCAAGCCAAACTCATCGGTCTTCGGCGGCCTCCGAGTCGTTCCCGAGTTTCGACGCCTCCTGCTAATCGCTTCAACTGATTGATGTTCGTTTGCGCTCGAACCTCGAGTCATCGAATTCGATTACCTCGATGTGTGCACACCTTGCCCTGCACCGGTTGAAAATTGTTGTCACTTTCGGGAAGCGGTGTTCCCTATGGCCATGCAGGTTTTCCACAACCACCCAGGGAGAGATCTATGGGTACTGTGAGGATGAATGGGAGCTGAGGCCGGCGCGCGAGCGATTTAGAGTTGAGCGCCCTCGCCACGAATGATGTCGTAGCGCTCGATCACGGCAGCAACTCCGATCGTTGGATGATCGTCGTCGGAACGTTTGTCGACCCGCACGACGCGACCATGAGCGCGGACCAGCACCTCGGCGCCGCGCGTAATCTCAGAAGGAAGGGTCAGCGTGAAATCGACCTCGGTGCCAGGGACCAAATCGTTCTGCAGCATGAAGTACACCCCGCGCGTCGAGATATCGCGAGTATGACCGCTGTGTGTTCGGGGCTCCCGGCTGATCGGCATCCGAACGCTTACCGGTAGGGACAGATCGTACCGACGCGCCATGCGACGTTCCGTCATTCCTGTGGCTCCTCCAGGACGGGATTGGAGTTCACAGTGCTCCCCGCAGTACCGAACTAGCAATCCCTCTTCCAAAACAGGTAATACGTCTGTCCTCGGCTCGTGTGCGGCCGGAAACCCTGGTACGAGCATGGCCTTGCTGTCCCAAAGCGATCACCTCGACCAACAACCCCTTTGGAAACAATGACCACGCGAATATTGTTTTCGGATGCTGAAGGCCCAACCGCCGGATTCAGTACGCAAACAGCAGCGTATGTTGCCTCGCCCGCAGCCGAATATTAGTCCAACACCTGTCAAGTCGACAGTGCTATTTCGCTGGATTGTTTCTAGATATGCAACCATTTTCAGGCCTAGAACTACGCACCCTCACACGACCCGTGGGACGTCCGGCGAGTCCTGGCTAGGAGCTACGAACAACGGGAGCGGGAGGAAGCTCTTCGCTTGGCGCCGCCGGTTTGACCCCAGCCTCCCGGACTGCGGCTGCTGCCTTCGCGGCGGCCGATCGCGAGCCGCGACCCGAGTCCAAATTGAACTGGCGCATCTTGTACAGCAGAGCTTTGTAGCTGATGCCCAGCATGCGCGCCGCGTCTTTGCGGCACCAGTTCGTTTTTTCCAGAGCGTCGGCGATGGCCTCCATCTCGGCTTCGTCCTTCAGTCCACGCACCAGAGCCTTAAGACCCTGCTCTTTGGGAACCAGAGACTCCTCGCGGGGCGCCACACGCTGCTGCTGGCCCGTCATTTCCAACAGCTCACGGAAGCTACCCTCGTCGTCTTCTAAAATCACGTAGCGTTTGACGAAGTTCTCCAGTTCCCGCAAGTTTCCCGGCCATGGATACCGCATGGCGGCCTCCAGCAGATTCTTCGAGGGGTCGGGCGGCGTCTTTTGATATTTTTCGCTGTACTTCACCAGAAAGTGTCGAAATAGCAGCGGAATTTCCGCGGTGCGCTCGCGCAACGGCGGGATATGCAGCGAGAGAACGTTCAAGCGGTAATAGAGGTCCTCGCGAAAGCGCCCGCTGCGCATGGCCTCCTTCACATCCACGTTGGTCGCAGCCAGCACGCGCACGTCCACATTCACCACCGAACGCGCGCCCAGCCGAGAGTATTGTCCGTCCTGCAGGACGTGTAGGAGCTTGGCTTGCAGGTGCGGGCTCATTTCCGCAATTTCATCGAGGAAAATGGTTCCCTTGTTCGCCAGTTCAAACTTCCCGGGCTTGGCGCGCACGGCGCCCGTGAAGGCGCCCTGCTCGAATCCAAACAGCTCGGATTCCAAAAGCTCACCGGGCAGGGCTGCGCAATTCACCTTGACGAAAGGTTGCTGCTGTCGCTTCGATCGCAGGTGAATCATCCGCGCCACAACTTCCTTGCCCACTCCACTTTCGCCGCTGATAAAAATCGGCACGTCCACCGGCGCAATCTGTAGGATTTGCTGGCGGATCTTTAGCATTTGCGGACTGGCCGCGAGAAACGAGATATCCTCTGTCAGCGCCTCACAATACTCGCGCAGACTCTGATTTTCCGAGCGGAGCTGCTGCTTCTGTTTGCATTTGAGAAAGGCCGCATCGAGCTCCGGCTTTTCAAAAGGCTTGGTCAAATAATCGAGCGCCCCGAGACGGATGGCCTCCACCACGGTATTCACCTCGTTGGCACAGGAAAGCATGATGACGTTGAGCGATCGGTCGATCTGCATCAACTGCCGCAGGGTCTCGAGCCCGTCGATTTCGGGCATGAGCACGTCGAGAATGATGAAGTCAGGCCGCTCCCCTCCTCCGACGCGCTTCAGTGCCTCCTTGCCGCTGGCAATGGTTTCGACCTGGAAGCCGTCCACCTCCAGCAGCGTCCGGAGGTATTTCCGGATGCTCGGCTCATCATCGACGACCATGATCTTTTCGTTTTGGTCCATCATCGTGTCCGATCTTGTGCAAGAAGATTTTGTTCTATCGGTTTATTCCGCATGAATCGGCAGCAGGAACGAGAACGAGCTGCCACGACCCAATTCGCTATCGACCCAGATCTTGCCTCGATGGGCCTGAATCAATCGTTTGGTAATTGCCAGTCCCAAACCCATTCCCGATGACGAGGGATCGACGCGCACAAACTCGTCGAAGATTTCTTGATGGAATTCCGCCGCGATCCCCGAGCCGGTGTCCGTCACGGTCAGCAGAATACTGTTCGGGCGCTGTTCGCCTCGTCGGCGCCGATCCTCTACCGGGATGCTCTCGGCGACGCGCCGGTCCCAAAAGTACAACTGCACGATCAAGCTGATGGTGCCTCCGCTGGGCGTGTGCTTCAGCGCGTTATCGAGCAGGTTGACGATGCACTGTTGCACCTTCTGGTAATCGAATCGGAACACTGGCAAACCCGGGGCGATGCGCGTATCCAGGCGTACATCGGCGCGCTGAAAAGCATCTTTCCACCGGGTTGCCACATCATTGACGCAATCGCGCAGATCGTTTTCATGCAACTGGAGTGCTAGCTTGCCGCTTTCCAGGGCCGAATAGTTCAAGAACATCGAGACTAGGCGGACCAGCCGATCACAGCTTTCTTTCGATTCCCGCAGAATATCGACCTGATGTTCGCTGAGCTTTCCGAGGGATCCCGTAAGCAGCAAATCGTAGTAGCCTTTCATCACGGCCAATGGCGTTTTCAGCTCGTGTGCGGCCGACGCCAGCAAAACGGTTTTCTGACGATTCGCTTCCTGCAGACGCAAATAGGCGGCCAGAAGATTTCGATAGGTGATCTCCCGCTCCTGCATCAGTTCCTGCACGGTGCGGCGCATTTCGGCTTCTTCGGCGGGAGGCTCGGCCGGGGCTGGTTCGATGAAGACCGCAAGCCAGTCGGGTTCGGGAAGCCAGCGAATGCGCGCCTGAAAGGCACCCTCGGTACTCACAACGGGCAGATTTACCTCTTGCTCACCATTCTCGAGCTTGCTGAGGACTTGCTTTCGATCCGTCGCGAGAATGTCGCCAAAAAGATCCGGTGCCCAGTTCTCTTTCAGTTTCGGTGAGCGCAGCGCGTCTTGCGCATGCAGGTTTGCGAAGAGAATCTGCCCTCCCCGGTCTGATACCAGGAGCGGACGATCGACAGCGTCCAGCAGACTCGCGACCATGTGAAACGTGGCCGGAACGACCGTCTTCTCAGTTGCCGCGCTTTTCGACAACCCACCCTCCGCTCGAGGCCTCTGCCCGCAGGCACGATGTCTGTCCTCGCGGATGTCACCCAGGGGATTTGCTTAGCACCGTATGCTCGCAAAACGCCGCAAATTGTGTCAATGGCAAATGAGTTCCAACATTGCACACTTCTGGAAAGGAATTGCCGCCCGGTTGCGCATTTCGATTCGCACTTCGGCTGCCTGCCAGAGGGACCCTCTTGTAAGTGATTGATTTCATGTAGCCTATTCCAGACCCTGACGAGGGCTGGGAACGTGCATAAGAATAGCGTCCGCCGATTAGTACTAATACTTAAGTACCCGATGAGACTGAGAGAAGAATTGGTCAATCCGAGTTTTGCTGCCCAGCCATTGACCGACGAGCGTCGGCGATTTCAGCGAATTCACCTGCAGATTCCCCTGTTTATCCGCGGCCGAGATGCCCGGGGCGAGCAGTTCGTTGAGCTAGCCAAAACTCTCGACGTAAGCGGACTGGGCGCATTCTTGACCAGCCCACGACCCCTGGCCATTGGTGGGGTTGTCACGCTGACCATTCCCGCGCCCTCGATTACATCGTCGGCCCTGGTTCCGGCCGGAATGCCGCCGATTCAGGCTAGGGTGAAGCGCCAGCAGGAAGCGGGCGACATCCACTTGGTTGGAGTCGAATTCCTCAAACCGATTGCCTGATTCTCCCCGTCCTAGCCGGGACACACATTGAGCTTTAAGTGGAACAGGATTTCACTCGTCACTGTCTAGTCTTGACCCGGTTTCGTCCCGGCGCCGTTAACGCCCCTCACGACAGCCAGTTACAGCATGGGTGCGGAAAGCTTTGGCTGATCTCGAGTTGGCGTGAATGGACCCGTCCGTGCTATAAGTGTCTTGCCCCCGCAGGTGCCTCCTTTTTGTCTCAAGGCAGGTAGGTCGGAACCCATCGATGCCCCAGCCCGGCGAGGTTTTTCAGCCGAAGCCTTCGGCCGAGGATTCGTTACTGGACTTGCTCGTAGAGACCCTGGAGGGCCTCGACGAGGAGGCGCGCGCTCAATTTCTGCGGCAATTCTTTCGCACGATCGCGCAGGTCGATCTTACCGAGAAGCAGAGTAGCGAATATTGGATCAAGATTCTCGAGCGGCGCAAGGAGCTGGCTACCAGCGCCGCGAAGAACATCTCTCTGAGGACGGCGATGGTGGACGTCCTTTCGTCGATGAGCTCGCTGCGCGTTCCCGTTCTGGTCGAATACGATGAATTTAAAAAGCTGCAGATCAACGCGGCAACCGACGCGCTCACCGGGCTCTACAACCGCCGTTTGTTCGACGAGTATCTCGACAAGGAACTCAATCGCGCCAAGCGTTACGGTCAGCAACTCGCCGTCGCGATCCTGGATCTCCACAAACTGAAGGAGGTGAACGATCGCTTCGGGCATCTTCAGGGAGATCACGTGCTGGAGATCGCGGCCACGACGCTCCGCACGACCCTGCGTGCCTCCGACTTTGCTTTTCGCATTGGGGGAGACGAATTCGCCTTGCTGCTGCCGCAAACCGATACCGAACAGGCCGTCACACTGTGTCGTCGCGTGCGAGCCGAGTATGAAAACCAGCTTCGGCCGTTGAAGATGGACGTAGGCGTGACGCTGGACTTTGGTGTGGCCGTGCATCCCCACGACGGAGATCAAAAAAGCGGGCTGCTGAGCGTCGCAGACCAACGCCTTTATGCGTTGAAGCATTCCACGCGCACACCGCCGCGGGTGGTTCCGATCGCGGCAGAGCCCCCCCACGAAGCAGTTCCGGCGTCGTCAACCCCGCGGGTCGCTCCGCCCGCGCCCGCCCCGGGTCCCAGCGTTGTCCGCGAAGCACACACCGAGCGTCGCAAGTGGGAACGGGTCTCGCTGGCCGGAACCAAGGCGCACGCGGTGTTTAGCGAGGGTAGCGGAACGGCGAGAGTCATCGATCTCAGCTACGGCGGTGTGGCCCTGGCTCTTGAGTCCGAGCAGGATCTGCCCGAGCAATTCAATGCCGTATTGCATGTGCCCATTCTGCCGCCTGTCCGTGTCGTCTTGCGCAGAGTATCCTTCTTGCGTAGCGAGGGCGACCGGCTTCGTCTGGGCTGCTCGTTCGTCTCCTAGGGAGGGGGCGAGCCTGCCGATAGGTTTTTCCACAGCTGTGGAATTCGGGCGCATTTTCCGAACACATGGACTAGCACAGCGAGTCGGCGTAGCGGTACTATTCTGGTTTCCCTTTACCCGGAAATGCGATGGCTCAGACCATTACCTTGCTCAAGCCAGCTTCTGTAAACAACGGCTTTGAAATATGGATGAATCGCGTTCTCGAGAGAGCCGCCGAAACGGGACGCGACTGGAATGCGGACGACGTGCATGATTTGCGCGTCGCGCTGCGACGCTGCCGCACCATGGCCGAGGCCTTGGACGAGGTGAATCCGAGTCCCGGTTGGCGGAAGCTCAAAAAGTCTAGCCGTGAACTGTTTCACGCCTTGGGCGAACTCCGGGACATACAAGTCGAGAGTGCCTGGCTGAAAAAACTCGCACCGTCGGGTGATCCGGTGCGCAGGCATATGCTTAGGTTGCTGGCAGCACAGGAAAAATCGCACCGCGCCAAAGCCGAACGCTCACTGAGCGCCTTTGATCGGAAGGGTTGGAAGAAACTCACGCGCAAGCTCGCGCCCAAAGCGCAATTCTTTCCCCTGGAAAGCGTTGTATTCCAGCGCTTGGCTCTGGCCCGACTGAACCAGGCAGCTGAGCTGCTTCAAAAAGCGCGCAAGAGCCGGAGCACGGTCGCTTGGCACCAGCTGCGGATCGGTGTCAAGAGATTCCGCTATCTTGTGGAGAATTTCTTGCCGCAGCGCTGCGAAGCCTGGTGCGACGACCTTAGGCGCATGCAAGACCTGCTTGGCGATGTGCATGACATGGATGTGCTGCGCGCGAAAGTCCGCCGCCTTTCCGTACGGCTCCGTCCTTCCGTCGTGGCGCAGTGGAATGAGAGGATCGACACGCGAAGAAAGGCCTGCCTGGAATCCTTTCTCCAGTTAAGCGCTGGACCCAGCTCACCGTGGCTGACGTGGCGCGCCGGATTTCAGTGGGGTCATGCTTTGGTCGCAGCGTCTGTTCCCCAGCGCCGAACCGCCTGATCGCGGCCCGTTAATCTCCGAGATCGCGAAGCAACTTCGGACTGAGCACCCAGCGAAGTTCCCATCGCCCATGACCGCCTTCCTGTTCGAAGCAGGCCACGCCCGCCTTCTTCAGTGTCGTGAAGGGGCCTCGCGCACCGGCCAGGAGCGCGATCAAGAGATCCAGATGGGGAGCGTGGCCGCAGCACATCACTTCCTTTGCTCGGAGGCGCACAATCTCGCCCAGAATCGTGGTCGGATTGTCGGTGGGCTTGAGCGCTTCGCTCACGCGGATTTTTTCCGGAGAATATCCCAGTGCTTCGGCGAAGATCTCCGCCGTCTGGGCCGCGCGAACGTATGGGCTGGTGATCAAAACGTCGGGCTTGGCGCCCAGCGCCTGCAGGCCCAAGGCTGCTGACCGCGTTTTCTGCACTCCCCGAGCCGTCAAAGGCCGTTCTGCCTCCGGCGGACACTTGGGATCGGAACGGTTCACCGCGACGCCGTGACGAACCAGATAGAGAATCATGCGCTAGGCCACCTTTTCCCGCCGCTGATCCCGCCGAAACTCCGCTTTGAGGTGGAATTCCTTCTCAAACAGATCCGCCTTGCGTCCGAGCCCAGCTAGGTCGAGCCGCGTGCCGTCGGTAGCCCCAATCAGGAAGATCGCGCGGCGGCCCGCAATCTGCACGTCCACTCCGGAAATTCTCTGCGCGTGCTCGGATTCGAGCTTTTCGGCGATGCGCAAGAACGACGTCAGCAGTCGCAATTGCCTTCGCTTTTCGTTATCGAGGGCCGCATACGATGCATGTCCTAACTGCGGTTCTGACTTGCAGTTGTGATAGCGCACCAGCGCCGCCACCATCTCCCGCCTCCAGCCCCTGAGCCCTGGAATCTGGCCCCAGCGGATGAGGTATTCGCCGTGCCGGTGGTGAGCTTTGCGATGCACGAAGTGGCCGATGTCGTGCAGCAGCGCACCCATTTCCAGGATCAGACGCATTTCCGCGCCCATTTCGTGCAGTGGTCGGAGTTGGTCGAAAAGCGAAAGCCCGAGCCGCGCGACTTGATCGGCATGCCGCGAGTCCCCGTCGTGGCGCCGAGCAAACCAGCGAACGCCCGCGAGCATTTTGTCGGCGCGATCTCGCTGCTCGTCGGAAGCCGCCCGGCCGGAATATTGTTCCGCGACTAGTTCTAACAGCAACCCCTCGCGCACGCCGACCCCCGGGATCAGCAGTGAGCGCAACTCGAGCCACTCCGCGACCGTGTTGATAATGATGGAGGCAATTCCCATCACTTCGGCGCGGTCTCGTCGCACCCGGAATACCCGCATGCGCGAAGCGATATCCAGACCTAGGATCCGCCACATCTGATCCCGCAGCAGACGCGCGTTGATGGTCGGGGTCCCAGCGACGAGCGGGCCTGGTGCGAAACGCACCAAAGCCTCGGCATTGCCTCCGCAGGCGACGGCGATCGCGCGCGAGAGATTCGGCGGAGATGGCATGATGCTGCGCAGCAGAGACAGCACATGATGACGCAGTCGCCGCGCGCGGTCCTCGTCAATCGCGCCTTCGATCGAAAAGGTCTCCATCACTCGGATGGTCCCGAGCGGAAGAGCTATGCGCCGGCGAAGCGAGCCGTGCTCGAAAAAATTCAGTTCCAGACTCCCGCCACCCAGATCGAAGATCAAACGCGGTTGGACTCGCTGGCCGAGCACCCAATGCACGGCCGAACAGACCAGCCGCGCCTCTTCGGCGCTGCTGATCACTTCCAGCTGGATCCCGCTCTTGCGCCGGATTCGCTCCATCAGACGGCGGCTGTTGCGAACTTCCCGCGCCGCAGACGTAGCCACAGCTCGGCAGGCACTGACGTGATGGTGATCCATGCGCTCGCGGAAATGTCGGAAGGCACGCACGGCCCGGGCTATGGTTTTGTCGTCCAGCAGTCGGTGTGTGAAAGCGTTGTGTCCGAGCCGCACCGCGGCCCGTTCGCTTTCGAGAATCTGGATATGGTTGGGAGAAGTGGCCCGTGCGATGACAAGACGAATGGCGTTCGACCCGGCATCGATCGCACTCAGTTGGACGGGTGCGGCCACTCTTCAGCGCCAGAGGTGCGCGAGCGCGTGCGAAGGCTTGTATTGCGTGCCCCGGATTGCCAGGTGCGACGCGATCCGCGTCCTGAGCGCCCGGTTCACCTCAGACACGCTGGCCTCGCCATCAAGCTCGATAAAGCCGTGCCTGTTCGAAAGATACTCGAACTCTTGCTTCATCAACAACTGATACCGGACGAACGACTGAAACAGATCGTTCGATAGCGACATGTCGCGCCCTGACTCCCAGTAACTGATCGTTTGCGATTTCTTAAACTCGCGGTCAAAGGCCACCTCGGGCCGCACATTCAGCCAGAACGTCAAATCGGGACGTAGGGCGATCTCATAGATCCCGTGCAGATAGTCCCGGCTGATTCCCCTCACCGCCGCGCGTGCGATCAGGGTGAAGATATAGCGATCGGCCAGAACAATCAATCCCGAACGCAGGGCCGGCAAAATCCGCCGTTCCAGCTGGTCGAAGAAGTCGGTGCTGTACATCAGTGCGAGCGTGAGCCGCGTGACGGCGTTTTCGGCAAGCAGCCCATCGATGTCCTCTCCCACAAGGTAGGATCGCCTGAGCCCCATCGTCTCGACCGCGAAGCCTTCCGATTCAAGCCACTCGGTCAGCAGTGAGATCTGCGTCGATCGGCCTGATCCGTCCGCTCCCTCGACCACAATAAGGCTTCCACTGAGCTCCTCGGGCCTGATTCCCGGCAAGGGCAGTCCGTAGAACCGTGCAGCCAAGTTGCCGTTTCCGTTCTTAGCTCTTTTCGCGGATTTCGCCCGCGAGCCGTTCGGCGACAGTCCAGCGGCGGAATTAGAATACGATCGTCTCATTTTTTCTTCGGAGCAAACCGCGTGAGATCGACACGCTCGGCCACCAGCTGTCGCATCAACCTCTGCAGCCTGTTCACCCGCACGGTTCCGTCCATCAGGACGAAACGGTCGGTTTCGATCATCTGATCGTAGTTGCTCAGAATTCGCTCTTGGAAAATACGGAAACTTTCAGCGCGGTCGAGCGAAAGCCCTAGGTCCATGCCGGCTTCGTAATACTTCAGCTTGGGACGCCCGGCTACGATCCGGTTGACGGCCACTTCCAGCGGCGCGCGGAAGTAGAACGTGATGTCGGGTACGGGGGCAAAGCTATAGAGATTTCTCAACCAGTGAGGTGAGCATCCCCGGGCAGCATCCCGCGCAAAGGCCGTGTAAACGTAGCGGTCGGCGAGCACCAGGTAGCCGCCGTGCAACAGCGGAAGAATCTGCCGCTCGCAGCGGTCGGCGAAATCGGCGGCGTGCAGCAGAGAGAACGTCGTCGGGGTCAGCATCCGCCGCTGCTTCCCGCGCCGCGTGGCCGACTTCACCAGGGGCGATGAATTCCATTCGGTGAAGTGGATACGGTAGCCGCCGATTTCGAGCCAGCGCTTCAGCAAATAGAGCTGCGTGCTCTTCCCCGATCCGTCGATTCCCTCGACCACCACCAGCGCACCTGGATAGCCTGCCTGTCTTGCGGGCGCTCGTTCCGCTAGGGGCCGCTCAGCTGTGAGGACCTCTGAAGTTGCTGTTGCCATGGCAGGCAGACCTTACCTGAAGCTCCATGATACTTCGGAACCGTGAATCTGCGTTGAAAAAAGCTGCCGCCAGGCCCTATGTTTGACCCCAATGCACCTCACGCATCGGACTAGGCCGACGCCGTCTCGCGGCGCAACGCCTTTAAAGCGCGGCGATTGCATAGACAAGCTTCCAGACTAGTGCTACCTTCATCGGTCCGCGGGAAACAGGCAACTCCGGCTGAAGTCCCAGTACTCCGAACTTCCCGGTCCTTGCAATTCTTGCTCTTTGTTGGCCGCGGCCTTACGTAACTGCATCTGAGTTTTGGGGCGTTGCGGCGCTTGGTTCGGTAGGTCGCTTGCCCCAAGCAAACCTTGAGGAGTGTCCATGTCGAAAGCAGTCGAGCGATCAAGCTCGTTCGCAGTTGTCTTTCTGTTCCCATTGTTTTTCGCGGCAACGCTGCAGGCGGGCAGCGAATTTTCCCGCACCGTGCCGGTTACTTTGCCCGAATCAACCGCGATCCATGTGACCTTAAATAATGCCGTCGGTAGCGACCGCAGCCAGCCGGGAGACCACTTCGAAGCCACGCTTTCTCAGCCTGTGGTACTGGAAGGCCGGACCGTTATCCCGGAAGGTGCCCGTGCGACCGGCGTGGTTGTCGATGCGCGCCGCTCGGGAAGATTCGTCGGTCACCCGCACCTGCAGATCGCGCTGGAAAGTGTCGAGGTAGGTGGCAACATCTACGAAATCCGCACCGCCACGGAAACGAGAATCGGGAAGCGCCACGGGAAATATAACCTCGCGTTCCTCAGTGGAGGGACCGGAGCCGGCCTGCTGATCGGGGCTCTTGCCGCCGGTGGCGGAGGTGCGCTGATTGGAGGCCCTATCGGCGCCGGAGTCGGCACCATCGCAGCGGTTGTTACGTGCAAGAGAGATATCCACCTGCCTGCCGAGACCCACGTCACTTTTGAGCTCGCGACCCCGGCGACCATCGAGGTCGCTGCTCTCGACGTCGCCGGCATGGGTGGAAGATCGGTGTACTTCGAAGTGAGGTAGCTGTCCTGGGGATGGAAGCTGTCGTGGTGTGCTCGCTTCTGGAGGACCCGACCATCACCTGCACGAGCGGCACGCGGGGGCTGGGTACGCGGGCGGCCGTTACGCACTGAGAACGCGTTGGGTTAGGCGCAAGTTGCGGGTCTTGTTGGCTAGCTGGGGCGGGAGCTGGTCGAGAGTGATAGGAGCCAAGCGTTCGGAACGATGGTTTTGAGCGAGCTGTTGGACCTCGATCTCGCCGGCGGCATCATCTGGGCGCAGGACGGAGGCTGCCTTGCGCGCCAGTTCCATACGGTTATCCACGCCGAACTTGCTGAGGAGACTGGAGACGTGGAATTTGACCGTTCGGACGGTGATGTTGAATTTTGCCGCGATTTCCTTATTGGGACTATGGCGAACGACGGCACGCAGGATTTCCGTTTGTCTTGGACTTAGGACTGGGTTCACCATCGCGATTCCGGCATCGAGCAGTTCCTTGGCCCTAGCTGTGACGCGGCTAGCGAGGGACTTTCCTGCAGGAACAAGGATGGCGTACTCGCACGGCTCGCAGCCACGAACAAGGCACTGCATGGCAAGCAGGCTTGCCGTTCGTTCGATATCGGAGTCAAGATCGGATCCGTAACCGACTTCAAATTGCGCGACTCCCGTCGATTTTTCGCAAAAAACGAGCGAAGTAGCGCGGGTAGGGTCTTGTTTTTTAAAGCGAGCAATCAACTTCGAGACCGCATGTCCTTTCTTCAATCTAAGCCTTCCCCTCCCCCAAATTATTGGGCGTCGATAGAATTTGGCTGCATTGCTATTTCACTGATTCCGAACTGACCAAGCGATCCGCACGCGAGAAGTATGGCTCGTGCCGAAGGAGCGGACCGGGCAGTCGACTCCGTCGGTGCCAAGCGCAACATGGACAATAGATCGCCCGCCGCCTGATTTTTAAAGGGCAGCTACAATGCCAACCGTGACAGCACGTTAAGCTTTGCGTGGCGAAGAACATGCACAGCCTCGGTTCACGTGTCCATGCAGTGTTCCATGTAGAAGTTTCCTCTCGCCGGAAGATTCTTCGTGGCAGGCGATCGAAGCTGGTTCGATCGATGTCAGGATGATTGCCAAAGCGCCTGCCGCTATAATCCAAGCTGGGTAGGAGATCGACGGAGGGCAATGAAACGGTTCCTGCGATCGGCTGTACGTTTGGTACCGGCGTGCGTTCTTTTTCTCGGGGCGAATGCCGCTGGGCAATTGGCTCCCATCAAGCCTCCGCCGACCTTTCCGCAAGTTCCGACCGGGACGGGCGGCTGCTCGATGGGAAAATCTTGCGCCGAACTCGCCCCAGCTATGATCGAGAGCGCGATCGGCGCCTCTCCTCTCGAGGCGAACCTGCGCTATCTCACCGACACGATCGGAGGGCGTGTAACGGGCTCAGCAGCAGCCGATCAGGCCGTTGGCTGGGCTGTTGAAGCACTTCGCCGTGCCGGCGTGGATGAGGTCCACACCGAGAAGTTCATGATACCGGTCGGATGGTCCGAGGGCCACACGACCGTGGCCATCCTGTCTCCGGCGACGTTCCCCGTGCGACTGGTTTCGATCGGTTGGTCGCCACCGACGCCGGAAGGAGGCCTTACAGCCGATGTCGTGGATGTAGGTGCGGGAGACGATGCCGGATTTAAGAAAGCTGGAGTTGCAGCCACGGGTGCGATTGCGTTGGTTCGAACCAATGTGCTCGAAACCTGGGATGACCTCACTGGGGAATACGAGACCGATGCGCGAATCATTCGCCGGGCCAAGAACGCCGGAGTCGCCGCCATCTTCTGGATGTCCACGCGGCCGAACTTGCTGCTGTACCGGCATACGGGGACCGTCGACGGTCGCCTGGAACCGCTACCCCAGGCTGTGGTCGCACGCGAGGATGCTGAGCGCATGGCTCGCCTGCTGGTGGGCGGCCAGCGGATTCGCGTGCATTTGGAAATGCCCAATAAAATCAGCGGTCCGGTGGAATCGGAAAACGTGGTCGCAGAAATCCGCGGGCGCGGCAAGCCCGATGAATTCGTGATCCTCGGGGCGCATCTGGACTCATGGGATCTCGGAACCGGCGCACTGGATAACGGCTGTGACGCCGCGATGGTGATCGATGCGGCCAGAGTGATTCACGCCTCGGGCTCGATTCCGCGAAGATCAATCCGATTCGTTCTCTTTACGGGCGAGGAGCAAATGATGCTGGGCTCATGGGCGTATGCCCGGGCGCACCGCGCGGAACTGGACAACATGGCGGCTGCCATTTTCTTCGATTCCGGGACGGGCCCGGTGACAGGCTACACGCTCAGCGGGCGTAAGGACGCGCTTGCGGCGGTGCGCGAAGTCCTGGCACCCATACAGTCTCTTGGCGTCAAGGAGTTCACGCTCGATGCCAGCGTCGATACCGATAATTTCGATTTTGTGCTCGAAGGCGTGCCAACACTCGTCGTCAATCAGGAGCCTGGCAACTACATTTTGAACTACCACGCGACTTCCGACACATTTGACAAAGTGGATATGGCTCAGCTCAAGCGCCAAGTTGCGATCGCCGGTGTGACCGCGTACGCGCTCGCCGACCGTGACGAGCGAATCGCGCCCCGGCAAACCCGTGCCCAAGTCGAGGAGATGATGAAGGAGACAGGCCTTGCCGAGGAGATGAAGATCTTAGGTCTCTGGCCTGCCTGGGCCAGCGGCCAGCGCGGCCGCGAACCGTAAACGGGCACCGATGGGCATTTTTTTCGATGACCGCTCGCTCCTTCCCCACGACAGATCGCGAAGCTTTGGGAAGCTTCCTCGTTCGCCGTATAATGTAAGGAGTGATGTATTGAGTGCGGGGAAGAATCAGCGAAATTTCTGAGGCATCGATGACGGAGACGGCGCCGAAGCGCGTTTTGGCCATTGACTACGGCCGCAGGCGCATGGGCTTGGCGCTTTCCGACGAGCTGGGATGTACCGCACAGCCTCTTGCGATTCTGGTGCGGCGCAACCGTTCGAGCGACCTGCGGCGCTTGCGCGATCTTTGCCGCGAACGCAAAGTCTCACAGGTCGTCGTCGGCTATCCTGTACACATGAGCGGTGAGGCGGGTGCGATGGCGGAAGAGGCGGCGCGGTTTGCGGCCCGCCTGGAAAGGGAGCTGGGCATTCCCGTCGATCTTCAGGATGAGCGGCTGACCAGCTGGGAAGCCAAGCAAATGGCTTGGGAGGCGAAGGCGAAGCGCGGACCGCTCGATGATGTGGCTGCAGCCATCGTGTTGCGCGAATATCTCGAACGCCAGTGCGGCGGGCCAAGCGCCCGCGCCAAGAAGGATTAGCCGAGGATGCGGCGACTGGGGTTGCTGGCGTTGCTTGCGATTTCGGCGCTCGGTGCTGGATCGGCTTGGCTCGACTCTCAGATCAGCCGGCCGTATCGGGGCCACCGACCGGAAAAAGTGTTCGTGGATCTTCCACACGGATCGTCCCGCTGGAAGATCGCCGGAATTCTCCGGTCCGACGACGTAATCCGCAATCGCCTCGCGTTCACGCTCTTCGCAACGTGGCATTTTCGCAAGCGCATGCAGGCCGGCGAATATTTTTTTGATCATCCGCTCAATTCGCGCGAGGTATTTTGGAAAATTTCCCGGGGCCAGATCTTCCTTCACACCGTGACCATCCCCGAGGGGTGGACGATGTTTGACATGGCCAACGAATTCAACCGGCAGGGCATTTGCAGCCAGCAGGAGTTTCTAGCGGCCGCGCACAACACGTCGATGATTTGGGACCTCTCTCCTCAGGCGACCAGCCTCGAAGGATTCCTTTTTCCTTCGACGTACCAGTTCACGCGCCACACCACCTGCGAGCAGGCGGTCAAACGCATGGTCCAGAATTTCCGGGCTGTCTGGGAGACTCTGGTCCCTTCCGATTCGCCGCCGCCCGGCGCGTTGACACCGGCGCAGGTCGTGGCGCTGGCGTCGCTTGTAGAGCGTGAGACGCCCAATGTAGAGGAACGACCGATCGTGGCCGGGGTCTTCTACAATCGATTGCGGCGCGGCGATGCGCTACAGTGCGATCCCACCGTGCAGTACGCGCTGGCGCTCACAGGGCATCCGATTAAGGACGTGCGTCCTCAAGACCTGCGCATCGATTCGCCGTATAACACCTACGAGCACCGCGGGCTTCCACCAGGTCCGATCGCAAATCCCGGCGAAGCTTCTCTTCGCGCCGCTCTTGCGCCCGCCACAACAGACTATTTCTACTTTGTGGCCAATGATCAGGGCGGACATTTTTTCAGCCGAACGCTGGCTGAGCACAATCGCAACGTGGCGCGCTTGCGGCGCCTGCTGGAAGCCGACGCATCTCGAACAGATGCGGCGGGACAGAAAACGGCGCACTGAGGTTGCTGTGACCGGAAGCTCATCTGGCAAGGCTGTCCGCGGCCAGCCCTCCAACAAGAAGGCGCTGATCTTAGAAGCCGCGCATTCTCTCGGCAAGCCGCGCTTCACGCCCGCGGAGATCGAACAGATTCGGCGGCAACTGATCGCGCAACTCGGCGCGGCGGGCAAAACTTCGCCCGATTACATCATGAGCGTGCTGAAAGAGGCAGGGCTGCGGGTGGCTTGGTCCACGCGTGCCGACAGTGAGGAGCACTACGAGGAAGAATTCAGCGATCTGCTGCACTTCCGAACGCTCGATGAAGCCGAAATGTGCCTGGTGCGTCTGGATGAATTGCTCAGGAAATTCTCGGCCGAAGGCGACCGCGGAGAAGCCGAACGCGTTCGCGAGGTCGCGCGTCTAGGACGGCGTCGCGCGGAGATGATCGCCAGAAACCGCAAGGTCGATGAACGAAAGCGAGCGGAGAAGGAAGAGATTGCCCACTGGTTTTCCATCTGGCTGGAAACGCCCGACGCGTTTTTCGACTGGCTAGAGGTTCGTAAACAATCGCCCGCTTTCCGGGAGCAGTTCCCTCCCGAGGTCGAGGACGACGCTTAGATGTATCTCCTCGATATCGAGCGGCTGGATTTAGGCGCCGATGTGAAGGCGGTCGGACTGGATCTGGTCGAGGACGACGAGAATCGCGAGCCCGCCCGCGGCGAAGAAGCGGCGCGCATCTGGAGCCGGGTGCTCGCGGCGACGGCCGGACCCGAACCTTGGGCGCTTGACTTCTTCAGCCACATCGACCGTGTACGTGAGTATTGCGACCGTCACCGGATTGGCTACCGAGAAACGACGACACGCTCGATTGTCGTGCCTGCCCCGGAAACGACTATTCTGGAAGCTCTGATTGACCGCTTTCAATCGGAAACATTCGGCGCCCGGGCGGGCAGCCAACTTTCCCCAGGCTCGGGCGGCGATCCGGATTTGGAGCGGGACTTAGCCCGTCGGGGTGTGGATGCCTACCACGCAGCCTTCCCGAACTATTTTTTCTGCGCCATCTGCGGGTTCGAAGACGGTTCCCTGGTATTGCTCAGTGAAAAACTCTGGGCGAGTGAGGTGATCCGACGCGTGCGCCCCACTCTCGAAGGGCTCCCTGTGGAGGTCCGGCTGCCCGCCTAAGGCGCCAGGAGTGCGTTGTCCTTTTTGAAATCCAGTACATTCGTACCATACCCCACACCGACTCGTCCCAGTACCCTTGGCAGGGTAGTAGACGATGACCCCTGCCAAAGAGCTGATTGTGCCCAGCGAGTCGACCATTCCGAGCGCCCGGGCTTTCGTACGAAGCCTCAATGTATTGTTTAAGTACACGCGGCTCTATGGGTTAGATCACGCCCGGTCGACGGCGCAGCTCGACCTCACCTGGCACGAGCTTTGTGAGGCCGTCACCGCTACGGGCGGAGATGGGCTGTTACTGGGTGCTTCCGGCTCCCAGCTTCTGCTCGATGGCGTGCCACTTGAGTCTACTCCGGCCGAACGAAGTTTCGCCCAGCTCCTTAATGGCGCGAGCGTTGCGAGTATTTGCTTCCATCGAAATGTCGAGCGCAATGAGTTCGTCACTCTGGTCAAGGCATTCACCGAATCCAGTCCAAAGACCTCCACTTTAAGCGACCGCCTGGAGCAGTACTTCGGCAAGCATAGCGTGTCCGGGATTCGTGTGAACGAGATTCGCTTCGTCGCTGAAGATGCGGGTTTCTCTGAAGCACGGGTAGCCGCGCAGTTGACGGCCAAAACTCTGAGTGCCGATGCGGACCGTATCGAGGACTGGTTCCGCAGCCCCGAGAAAATGATTCAGCTCATCGCGGCCGCTGAGGGCGCGCATGGTGGATCGGGGAAGGGGTCAGGGGGCGGAGGCGGCAGCGGGGCCGGCCAAGCAACGGGGGAAGGAACTGGCCAGTCGACAGGCTCAGCCGCTGGAGCCGGTCCGGGCGCAGGTCCCGGGGCCGGCTCAGGCGCGCTCCAGCCCATGAGCGAAGCGGACATGCAGAGTTTGCTGCGCCTGCTAGCACAATTCGGCGAAGCCACGGCGGCGCACGCCAGTCATCCCCACGAGCTCGATGCGAAGGCCTGGCAGCAAAAATTGGCTTCGCTGCCGCAAAACGCACAGGGGACGTTGCGGCAGGCCCTTGCCAGCGTCGCGTCCCAAACGCCGTCGGCAAAAGTAGACGAGGCTATGCTGCTGCGCCTAGCGGAGGACCTGGCGATTCGGTTTGCGCTCGATCGCTTTCAGCGCGGAGAAGTGCGTGTCAACGCTGTCCGCCAGATGCTCGACAAGATGGGCCATGAGCTGGAGACGCTGCGCAAGCTGCTCAAAGCGCGCGAAGACAAGATGGCTGCCGCCGGACTCTCGGTTGAATCGCACGCCGATGTGCTCGATCGCCAATTTTGGGCCGCCGTGCCGGAATCGGGAAAGAGAGCGGTGCTGACGTCGGGCGAGGCTTGGTGCATCCCTCCGCGCAACGTACAGCAATACATTGAAGAGCTGATGGGTCGCGGTGAATCGGAAGCCGCCGCTGACATTCTCTTAAAGTATGCCTCCTGCGTGCGCAACAAGGACGCGGAAGCTCGCAGGAAGGCCGCGATTGGGCTCGGACAGCTCGCCGAACTTTACAGCAAGGCGGCCAGCCAACGCCTGCAGGACGCCCTGCTGCAAATCGGGCAGCAGCTCGCGGCCGAGAAGGACGCCGAGCTGCAAACGCTTTTAAGCGCCGCTTTCGTGCGACTCAGCCAGGAATCGGCTGCGCGGCGCTATTACCGCGCGATGCAGCAGGCGCTTGATTCGCTTGCCGATCTCGAGGAGCTGCGTCCTACCTGGGCGGATAGTTTGCGGCCGCGCGTGGGAGTGGGAAACCGCGTCGCAGAGTTCATTGAAGAGGCACTAACAGCCGAGGCAATGCCCGAAGGACTCGTGGGCGTCTTGATGCGCGTTCCCCAGGCCTCGGCCGAGCATTTGGCCGTGCGGTTGGCGCGTTCGGGCCGACGCAGTGAGCGCGAGTGCATCGTGGATTTGGCCAAAACGGTGGGCAGCGCTTGCGCGCGGCATCTCAAAGAGGTGCTGAAGTCCGAGCCACCGGCGAAGGCTGCCACGGTGGTCGGGCTTTTAAGCCGCCTTGACCCAGTAGGGGTCGCAGATGTGTTACCGGAGCGCTTGCGGCATGGTGGACGCGGTTTTCACGACGCCATCGTGCGCCAGCTCTCGATCGCAGGTGCCCCGGAGCGGGGTCAGTTGCTCTCCGCCATGATGGAGAAGCTCGATCCAGTCGTTCTACCTCAGGCACTCGATGAGATCGGGATGTGCGGTGATCCGGCAACGGCATCGAAGCTGTTGCGTCTGGCGGAAGGAGAAACCCTGCCGGAGGGCGCCGAGTACCTGCGGGTGAAAGCGATCGAAGCATTGGGGCGGATGCGCGCAGCGGCTGCCGTTGGACACCTGCGGCAGTTCGTGGAATCCCGCAAAGCCTTCGGATGGGTCCACCCGGAAGAGATCCGCTTGGCGGCGGCGCAAGCGCTCATGAAGCTTGATCGCGAGTGGATCGAGGAATTCCTTCCGAAATCGGGCCTCGACACAAAGGTGATGGCGCTGGCGCCGCTTGATCCGATCCCTGAGCGCGACGTGGTTCGGCATCGCCGATACCGGCGGATTCGACTGCAGCGCAGCGTGCCCGCTATTGTGACTTCGTCGCGCGGGAAATATTCATCGGTGATCAGTGTCCTCAGCCTCGAGGGAGGTCTGCTGAGCGGCGACATTCAGCTCGCTGTCGGAACCGAAGCAACACTGAAGATTCCCGCTGGATTGCGTTCGATCAACATGCAGGCCGTCGTGCGCTTCGTGCGCTCGCATCAGGCCGGCTTTGAAACCGTGAGCATGGGACTGGAAGACCGCGCCAAGCTGCGGCGCCTGCTTGTCTCGCTGGGCGGGCCCGATCCAGCGGTTCTGCGATCTCCCACCGGGGAGTAGATAGCTCGCGTTGCCCGCGCGAGCCCTCTTGTTTCCTCAAGAATTGACCGCCTTCTGCTGAGTGGGGGAAGCCATCGACGGAAGAATGCGGCGGTAAGGGCGAAAACTAAAGAACTTCTCTCGACAGGGATCGCATCGATACGCGGGAAAACCAAGGCGCCGTTGAACGAAAGTCCGAACAGCCACCCCGACTCGTTCCCTGGAAATGTGCTCGAGGTCGAAATTCCCGCACCGCGGGCAGTGAGCAAACCGGGCAAACGACACCGCCACACGCCAGGCATAAAACCGCAAATCGCAGGTGTGGCACCGCCACGGCCTCAATCCAGCCATCGTTCCGAGAAAATCGAAAACTCCTTTTCGGTGGGATCGAAAACAGTCCGCACTGCGGCACTGAGGACAGATCATTCGGCTGGCTACCTCCGCAAGAGCGGCTAGCATAGCCAAAACGCTCACTCACAGCAAGCCGTCGGGACGACCTTTCCGTTTGGCGCGACATCGAAAATCAGTACAGGCGAGACGGCACGTTGACCATTGGCCTGACTTCGCTCGAGGCTGTGGAAACACAGATCGCGGGAAGCAATAGACTTCGCGCCCCGGCTTCGGAGATAATCCGGCCCATCGGGAGCTCGGCCACGGCCGACCGCTCAAGGAGGATTGATGAGTTTGACCCAGAGCACACCTTCAGAGCCCCCCGTGGTCGAGGCGGCCGCACTACCGCGGTGGGTTCCCATACTCTTCGTTGTGGCGTTTGCGCTGGTCGGCTACCTGCTCTACGCAAACTACGAGCAGCGCGAAGCCTTGCGCAAAGGCCAGGAAGAAGCGACCAAGAAAACGCAAGCCGTGGTTGCCGAGCTCGATAAGACGAACTCACGGATTGCCGATTTGAAGGGGCAGCTCGACGTCACCTCGCAGAAACTGGGTTTGACCCAGGACGAACTGGCCCGCGCGCGTGGTCTTGCGCAAAGCGTCAAAGTAGAGCAGCAGAAGAGCGACGCACAACTTCGCGAGCAGATCGGTGCGGTTCAGGCGGACACGACCGCGAAAATCGGACAAATGACGACGCAGCTGAACGGGACTCAAACCGACCTCAACGCGACAAAGGCAGATCTGGCAGCGACTAAAACCCAGATGCAGAGCATGAAGGGGGATCTCGGTGTGCAGAGCGGTCTGATAGCCCGCAACCACGACGAAGTGGAAGAGCTCAAGAGGCTCGGTGAGCGCGATATCTTTGAATTCGCACTCAGTAAGTCGAAAAAAGGCCTCGATCACGTGGGCCCCATTCAAGTGCAGCTCAAGAAGACTGATCCGAAGAAATACCAGTACACCTTGAATGTCGTTGCCGACGACAAGACAATCGAGAAAAAGGATCGTACCGCCGGCGAACCCATCCAGTTCTACGTTCACGGCGTGCGGGCGCCGTACGAGATCGTGGTCTTCGACGTAAGCAAGGATCAGGTCAAGGGATATCTGAGCACACCGAAATCGGCCGGCGCCGCTCCGCCGACCTCACCGTCCGGAGGATAGGTCGCGCGCTATTAGCTCATCGCGAACGCTCGGCTGACATTCCGACGCCCCTCCGCTTCCTCCGTGGCATCCTGGCCAGTAGCGAAAAACTCACCGAAAACATTCTGCTTCCGCGCGAAGGGCCGGTGAGCGGAGGAGGAACCGTTGAGACGCCGAGCGTACACCCGCCGCGTGTGGCGTTATGGCTACCTGACTGCTTTTCTGGCCTGGCTGATGTTCGGATCAGGCTCAGCGATTTTTGCGCAAGCCCCGTCGATCGTTGAACGTCTGTCGCCAGACACGGTCTTTTATCTTCGGTGGCGTGGCGCGGCAGCTTTGGTCGGTGCCGAGCGGAAGAACCATCTACTCGAGCTCCTACACGATCCCGCCGTCGCCCCCGTGTGGGCTGCCCTCGCCAGCCAGCTCGGGCGGAGTGCCCCCCAAGCCGGCCCGGTCGAAAAGGTTCTCCTGCCTGATCTAATCTCGCTGCTGGACAATTCGGTTGTGTTGGGCATCGTGCCCAATCCGGATTGGAAGCCTCCGGCCACTCCGGGCAGGGTGGTTGCGCCGCTTGCGACCTATTTGGTGTACGACGAAACGGGGAAGACCGAGCTGGTTCAGAAGTGGCGGGCGTTGAGCACGATGAGCAGCAAGACACCGATGAAGGTGACGACGTATGATTTCGGCGGGACTTCTGTGGAAGTGCGGACAACGAATACAGGAGGCACGTCTTACATCGCTCAAACGAAGGGTTATTTTCTAGTTTCGGATCAAAGGAAAGTGATCGAGGATCTCATCACTCGCTTCTGCGGGACCGATGCTGGGTCCAAATCTGTCACGGGGCTGCCCGCGTACAGACAGGTGCGGAACTATGTGGACCCTGAGGCCGCGCTCGAAGTATTTGGCCGCATTCCGGATTTGAGCCCATGGAATCTTTCCGAGAGCACGAAAGCGATTCATTTGGAAAACATCCATGGGCTGGGGGGCAGTCTGAGCTTTGACGGCGAGGCCACTCGTATACGAGGCGCCGTCCTCGGCGATACTTCGCCAGGGGGGCCCTTCGATTTGGCCGGCGCGAGCAGCCCTAGCTTTCAAACGCTTGCGGTGGTCGAACGCGCTCCGGCCTTCAGCATCTCGCGGATTGATTTCGCCGCCATCTATCAACTGCTCTTGAACGCGGTCGTTCGAAACATGCCCGGAGAGGCCGCCCGCGCGGCCGTGTCGGAGCAAGCGGCCGAGAGCTTTCTCGGAATGCCGGTGATCGATGCGCTCCACCTTTTCACCGGCGAAATCGCCTCCATGACGACGTATGCCGATGACGGCACGCTTGAGAAACTGTTCGCCGTCGCGATTCAGAAACCCGACTCCGTACTACGTCTCGTGCGCAGGCTTGCCAGCACCATGATCGTATCGGAGGATTCCTCTGGATCCGCTACCTGCCTCGATCTCACCTATCCTTATCAAGATCCGCACACGCACGTGCAGCGCAAAAGGTCTTATTACCTGGCCGTTACACCCCAAATGCTTCTGGCCGCTCCAGAAAAGACGATGTTGCGGGGAGCCATCGAAAGGCTAGGCTCCCAGGGAGATCGACCTCCGGCTGGCGTTCTTGCCAACACGGACTACGCGTCTCTGCGGTCTCACCTGCCAGACCGCCTTTCGGGGTTGAGTGCTGCGGATATCAGTCAAGTACCGTGGGACGCGCTATGGGCCAGTTTCCAAAGCCAAGCGGCTTCCAGTGCGCATCAACCGAACCGACAACCGCCCGATGGGACCTGGCCCAATCCCGGAGTGATCTCCCACTATCTCCACTTCACACTGAGCGGGTGGTGGAAGGACCCTAACGGCGTGTACTTTGATTCCTACATCGAGTAAGCTCCCCTTT
>Ga0187783_10000026_pt1 | contig 137982 bp, 128 predicted proteins | sample 1015_SJ02_MP02_2_FD_132471 | JGI IMG/M metagenome (GOLD analysis project Ga0187783, IMG submission 132471) | Tropical peat soil microbial communities from peatlands in Department of Meta, Colombia - 1015_SJ02_MP02_20_MG | ecosystem: Environmental > Terrestrial > Soil > Wetlands > Peat... | reverse complement strand
GTTCTGGGTTCATCATCAAGAAACAAACCTCCTTTCTTAATAGCGAGAATGGTCGGTATTGTACAGGGGCTTCCACCAATGGACGCAAGGAGCCCGTCGCACTGTGAAAACCAAGATCCACACCCCCCGCTACGGCGTCGCTCGTAGCGTGACCGCCTCGGCCAGGGCGAGAGCGAGCGCGTAGGTGGCAAATAAGAAGGCTCCATATCTGCCTCCAGACGCGGCTTGCATCTTCGGCATGAACGTTGAGAAACGAGAAAGCACGACCGCTTCACCGATCATTCCTGGAATAGCTAGCAAAAGCATTGCCGTTGCCCAATTCGTGGCGGGTATGTTTCGCCACCGAAGGATGCCGATGCAAGCAATCACTGAAACAACCGGCGACAGGGCAAAGGCACTCCAGTAGCGCATACCCGTGGTCTCTAATATTGCTCGACCGTAATTCGCAAAGTAGATCGTCCCCACGATCCAAAGACCTAAGCCCACGACCAGTAAGAAAACAACGTCTTGTCCTTTCATCCAATCCCCTCCGGCATTAAGATGTACCACGTGGTACGACCTAGATGTACCACATGGTACAAGACCGTGCAAGTACAGAGAAAAACTCGTCTCGAAGAACTTACCGAGCGATGTCTTGCCACGTTTATTGGGGCAGGGACGATGGACCTCAGCCTCGATCAATTGGCAACCGCCGTCGGAATCAGCAAGCGCATGCTGGTTCATTACTTCGGTGACCGCGAAAACCTCGAGCAGGCCGCCATGACACTTCTCGAGGAAAGGCTGCGGGCACAGTTCGCGCCCGAAACATTCCCCGACGGTGTCTCGTCACAGACAGTCGTGACAGCGCTATGGGAGCGGAGCACCGCCCCTTCGGCGAAGGGAGTGCTGTTACTTGTGATGGATCTGTCTCGAAGAGCGTGGAGCGGATCGACACGAGCAAAAGGCTTTTACCTCGAGCAACAACGACAGTGGGTCCGGTTGCTGATGAAGTTCTTGCCAGATCAAACGGCCGTGGAGGAGGTGCTGCAACTGTTCCAGGGAGCCCTGCTCGCATATCTGATCACGGGCGATCCTGAACCGGGTAAGCGCTCGTTGGCTCGCATTCTTCCTAGCAACTCCACCACACAGGGTCCGACCTCCCAGAAAAAGACGCGCGCTCGCCCGTAGTCTATGCGCGAGTTCGCGGTCCGTTCACAATGTGAAAAAAGCCGGTTTCAGCTGATTTTGGCCCCTTGGAGAATTCAGATAAACTGTCGCCCCGGGGCTTGCGGAAGGCATCATGCTCAAATCGAATCAGACTCTCAGGTTTAGCTTGGGAACGATTACAATTCTGGTTCTCCTTCCAACGGTGGCGCTGCGCTCAACGGCTCAGGGCAAATCGGCCAGCATGGGAGCTCGTCAAATTATCAACGGAAGCCGTTTCACATGCGCGCTGCTCTCCGGCGGGGTCGTAAAATGCTGGGGCGGTAATGATCAGGGCCAGCTGGGCAATGGAACTACAGTAAGTTCCAGCACGCCCGTGACAGTGAGGGACGTAAATGGAGCCGCAGCGATTGCCTCTCGGGTAGATCACGCCTGTGCGCTGCTTTCCGACAGGACCGTCAAGTGTTGGGGCGGGAACCAGCGTGGCCAGCTGGGCAACGGGACCACAACGAATTCGTCTACCCCGTTGGCAGTCAGCGGGTTGAGTGGGGCCACGGCGATTGCTGCTGGGTACGAAGACAGTTGCGCGGTGCTTTCCGACCGAACCATGAAATGCTGGGGACGAAACGAGTTCGGCGAACTCGGTAATGGGAGCACGACGGATTCAAGAATCCCGGTCGCGGTAACTGGGGTGACTGCGGTGGCAGCCATTGCTGCTGGAGAAAATCACACCTGTGCACTGCTGTCGGATGGAACGGTAAGGTGCTGGGGCTTCAATGGCCAGGGCCAGCTGGGCAATGGGACCACGGCAGATTCCAGCACGCCCGCGACGGTAAACGGGTTGAGCGGGGCCACCGCCATTACCGCTGGTCGAGCCCACACCTGCGCGCTGCTTTCCGACGCGACCGTGAGATGCTGGGGCCGGAACGAGTTCGGTGAACTCGGTAATGGGAGCACGACCGATTTCCCTACCCCCGTGGCGGTGAGTGGGCTCGGCCGAGTGAAAGCAATCAGTGCTGGAGGCGGTTACACTTGTGCGCTGCTGTCCGATGGGACGATAAAATGCTGGGGCTACAACGGCCAGGGTCAGCTGGGCAATGGAACCACGACAGATTCTACAACGCCGGTTGCGGTGGGCGCATTGATCGCGGCGGCAGCCCTTGCCGCCGGAGGGGATCACACCTGTGCGCTGCTCATCAACGGAACGGTGAAATGCTGGGGCTGGAACGACTTTGGCCAGTTGGGCAATGGGAAGACTACTAACTCAACCACGCCCGTGGACGTAAGTTCCCGATAAACACAAGCCGACTTTTCATTGCGACACAAGCAGCAGCCCGGCCGTGACGACGGTCAGGTCCTCGCGTGACGCTCATCACTGCCATTTTCCGCCTATCTCCGGTAAAAGAAACACAGAGAGGGAGACGATGTTAGGGAATGAGCTGCCGAGGAAAGAAAAAAACCGTCGGCTCTGCCTCAGAATTCCAAAGAGGTTTGACCTGACAGAGTCGAGACCTTCTCACGTGAAACAGTGGCGGAACCTGAAGTCTGTGAAGCGCCAGTGACCTCGACGCACCGGCCAGAAGGCCGGGAGATGCTTCAGGTTTCGCCCTGTGTTTGAAACGAGACTTGGGCCCTTCGCTGCATTCGTTGCCGCGGCGCGACAAAAGTTCAAGGAGTGGCGGCTTCGCGTCCTCGCATCTTGTCGACCCGCTGGCGGATGTCAGGCCAGAACTCCTTTACAACGATGGTAAGCGTGTCGTACCCGACCTGCGTACCCCATACGCTCGCAGTATTAGCCAAATTCCGCTCATTCTGCGGGTGATAGCTGTAGGTGGATATGCCAGCCGCCAGTGCACTACCGACGATCTCGGAATAGTTAAATTGTTGATGCCCTGAATCAGTGAAGGTGACAAAAATCCGGCTTACAGCATAACTGGTACGACGCCAAAAACTCCCCTTTCCCGACTGGTAAAAGCGAGGGTCCTGTCGGAGCAAGGAGGGAAGGACGGCTGCGGTCATAAAATTCTCGATCGTGCCGTCCGCAAACGCCGCGCCGTAGCGCTTGCCGTAACCGGCCGCCCCTTGTCCGTAGCCAGGCTCACTGTTCTCAGCCTGGCTGATCCCGGCAAGAGCGGCGTACCAAAAGTACTCAACATAATCGAACGAGCTACGCGCCACGACTTTGAATTTTTGCCCTGGCGTCAGGGGCGGTAGTAGCTCGAGGTTGTGCACGGTGAGAAAGTTAGGCAGCGTGTAAAAAAGCCGGTCATTCGATGTCCCGCTGGGCGGGCTCTCTTTTCCCTTCTGATCCGTGTTGTCGGTGTCAGCGGTTTGGTCCCCTGTGGCGGTGGCACCGGTGGGCTGTTGCTGTGCGACAGCTGGAAGGACAGTAATTACAAGTGCTATTAGACCCGCGCCGAGCAGGGCCTTCAGAAATGGCTTGCTTCGGTTCATCCCTCTCCAATCGACCGAGCTTGGTGGGGTGTAATATTGACCTCGCGTCGTACTGGGACAATCCCACCCTTGATCGCAGCCCAGAAGTCGCACTAATTACGATACTTCGGCTCACGAATTTTGTGACGAATATCGGGCCAGAATTCCTTGGCCACATTGCAGATTGAGTTCAACCCGACGTCGGTTCCCCACACACTCAGCGTGTTGCCCAATGTGCGTTGGTTCTGCGGGTGGTACGTATTCGAAATGCCGGCCGCGACGGCGTTGCCCACGATTTCGGAATAATTAAATTGAAGGGCGCCCCGATCGGTGCGAGTGACGAAGATGCGGCTCACCGAATACATCGTGCGATGCCAAACACCACCCCTGCCGAGCTGAAAGTAGCGGGGATCTTGACGCAGGAGCGTCGGGAACACAGAGGTCGTCATCAGAGTGCCGATTCCGGTATCGGCAAACAACGTGCCATAGCGCTTGCCGTAGCCCTCGAAACCCTGCCCATACGATGGATCGCTGTTTCGAGCCTGCCCAATCAGCGCGATTCCTCCGATGAAAGAAATCGTAACCGGATCGGACATCGTTTTTACGGAAAGCTTGAACTTGGTTTTCGCTGAGAGCGGCGCAAACCGGTCGTGATTTTCGACCGTCGTGTAGTTCGGCAGAACGCCGAAAAGGCGGTCGTTCTTGGGAGTGACCTGCGATTGTATCGGTGCCACCAGCTCATTGCTGGAGGTACTTTTTAAGCTCACTGGCTCGGGTGAGGCAGTAACCGAGGACCGCGGATCGGAGTTTGCAGGCGATAGTTGCTGGGCGGAGATGGGGAATGAGTAGAGAAGTACCGCCGGAGCAATAGCGCGTATAAGTGTTGTCAGAGTTCGTAACAGCAAGTGGACTCCCGCTGTTCGACCACCTCCCGATGATGCGCGTACATTTCATTGAGCAGAACTGGTCCAAAGTACAGCTGTTTCGGCTAAGGAAATAACACCCTGGGCGCTGTTTCAACCGCTAGGGACTGATCTTAGCTTGCCACGTCCTTCGGTGCAGGAGCGAACCGACGCAAAAGCGTAATGGAAAATACCAAAATGAGGATGAGCAGACCCAATAAGCCAAGCTCTAGCATGTTCGCTCGAAACAAGTTCGCATTCTCGATCGACCACGTCCCACCTTGCATGAGATTGGCCGCTTCCAAGGTAATCACGAGGACGCGTCGAATCGAGGCGATCAGGCCCACGACCAAGAATGGTTCAGTAATTAGATAATGAGAGTGAATGGAAATGCGCACTGTATGTAAAATCTCTACCAACATCAGCACAACCAACAGTTGGTCTAGCACTAGCAGTGTGTCAGCGGCCATGACCCAGTGGCCGAGGCCTTTCCAGAGCATTTTGCCCGCGTTTGCAGCTGTCGCGAGAGCCGCGATAAAAAGCAACACCCAAAGTACGGAATAGATCACTCCTTCGGTTTTGCCGAGATAGTCCCCAAAGTGGGCCCAGAGATTCTTTTCGGCCATTGGTGTCCCTCGCACAGACGCCTAATGCACGCTTTTCTTAGCGGCAGAGTATAACGACAAGTCCGTTTGTCGGAAAGCAAGAACCTGGACGCGTCCCGATTCCATGCACTGTCCGCTTGCGCGCAGGCGGCGGGCTCGGGTACAAAGACGGCCGGTCAACTTGGCGTGGAACAGGGTGAAGCGGCGCGAACCGCGATTCAAAGTCCGCACGTTAAACGGATGGCTCGTGAGAGGCAGTCTGCTACGCCCGGTGAAACCAGCGAGCGGTTTGGCATGTGGAAAGGGGAAGAACATGAGTCATGAACATATTGCGATTTGGGGTGTTGATTGGCTGTGGAGTCTGCCTTTGATTGCCCTGACCGTCGTGATTCATGTGTTTGGCCTGACCTTTATCAAGGGACGAAATGATCGCCTGATGCGGCACATACGCGGCCGACACGTCTCTTTACCGATTGCGCGCCTGTCAATCGGTGGTGCTGCCCTCTTCATTACGGCACTGCACGGCGTCGAAGGGTTCCTTTGGGCTGCGGCGTTTCAATTCCTCGGAGCACTTCCAGACCGGCGGACAGCTATGCTTTATTCGCTGAATGCTATGACCTCCTATGGGCATGTGAGCCTGGAGCTGGCCAGTCGATGGCAGCTCATGGGGTCACTAGAATCTCTGAATGGCTGGATTCTTTTTGGCATGTCGACAGCATTTCTGTTCAGCCTGGTTCAAGACATTTGGTCGCAGACGCCCGATCGAATCGTCGGCAATCTGAAACTTGGATCGGCTCGCTAGGCCAATTCCGATTCGCAGTTACTGAGTATCAGCTGCTTCGATGATTGGCAGGTTCGACGCGATCTGCAGGTCCAGAATCAGTTGGATTTGATCTTCCACGTGGAAGAACCGGGCCGCCAAAACCGGTGAAAGGGGCTTCTTCAAAATTGCGTAGTATTTCTCACGGAGGGCCATTCGCTTCTCTTCCAACTGCATGCAGCGCTGCGCAAGCTCATCCGCCTTTTCGTTGCTCATGGTCATGAAGTTCGCGGCGTAATCCTGGACAATGGCAAGTTTCTCATCGCCAAGCTTGGTCTGTTCGGCATCGTACTGCTTGTAAATGGGCCAAAAGACGGCGGCTTGCTGCTGGTTCAGCTGCATCTCCTCCTTGATAATCGCCTCTCTCTGGGACCTTAAATCCGTCTGAAGCAATTGCACGTAAACCTGCGTGTTCAGCTGCTTGCTTTCCGCTGGCGCCTTCAGGTGCTTGTCCTGAGACCAAACTCCTTTTGCCGCCATCAGAGCCAGCGCCAAAGCAATGAATCTAAACTTCATGGGGTTCCTCCGAGCTCTCATTCGCGTAAGGTTCACTGCACCACCGGGAGCATCACCGGCTGCTGCAAAATGAATTGCAATTGCGTCTCGCTGGGAATCTGGACCTGATTGCCCTTCTGCACAACCGACCCCACGCCTCCAGCTACCGCACCAATCGCGGCACCCACTCCTGCATTCCCTGCAATAGCGCCGATGGCCGCACCCAGCCCGGCGCCGCCGAAAAGTCGAATGGCACTTCGTTTACCTGAGCTCTTACCCTCGGAGTCGAATGTATTCGTCACGATCGGAACGGGATTGCCGTTGATCACGAGTTGCGTAAGTTGGAGTACCAGTTGGGACTTCCCTGCAAAGCGACCCGCTGAATTTGCCTCTAGTACCTGACCATAGACGGGCGTACCCATTCTCGCGACAACATAGCCATCGGCAACGAGATTGGTGGAAAGGGTGGCCGAGAATACCTGGCCTGTCTGCGCATAACTTGTATCCAGCGTGTCAACCAGTTGGACGAGAATAGCCGTTCCAGCCGGGAGCGTCATCATTTGCGGCGCGGAAGGCTGCGGAGCCGGCACCGGTCCAAAGCTCAGCGAAGCAACGTCCTGTGGCAAGAAAAAGAGGGTGTTTCCATTCTGGTCGGTGAACTGAATTTCCGACGAAGTCCGGCTCACGAATTGGCCATAGAACACCTGCCCGTTCTTTAAGCGAAGCGTGTCGGCGAAGACCGTGCCCGCCAGCTCCAGGCAGATGACGCAAACGGTCAGAACTCTCAGTTTCATGCGCGTTCCCTTCTTCCCGTTACTCAGCTCGATAAGAAGTGTCACGACGGAACATGATTGACGGTCTCAGATTCGCTGTCAATCGCAACTTCCCCTTAACCAGGTCCTTTTCATCGTTATGTAACATCGGGGCAGTTTGGCCTATTTGCGACGGCGGGCCTGCACAGGCGTCATCGATTGTCATCGTGCCGCTCCAAACGAGGCCGAACCTAAACTCGATCCTCGGCGATCCGATGCTTCCACACCTGCTTCGATTCATTTGTCAAATTGACTAACACGGACCCGGAACGAAGCTCGAAATTCCGCGCCCGGCTCAACTACACGCAGTCCCTGACCAGAGGTGAGCGCGCTGGTCGGAGCTGTCATTGGCTCCAGCGCAAGGAAGTCTTTGTTCTTGGGAGCAAAAATCTGCGCGTAGGGAAACCCCTCGAGAAACGTAACCGTGATATTGCGCCCGGCACCAGAGAGCGAGAACGCGGGTTGCGTTTCCATCACCGCGAACCCATCGTCAAAACTCATATCCCCGAGCGCGCCGTCAATGGGGCCGAACAGCTCCTGCCTGCCGGTGGGAATCCCGCGCGCATCCAGCAGGAGTTTGCGCATGACCGGCAGTTCGACTCGCCAGTCCTGCCGTGCAAGCCCCGGAATGCCGAAGTATGGATGAAAACCAAAACTCACGGGGACGCGAGTCCCGGCATGTGCAAGGACCGTTGTTTCCAGCGTTAAGGCATCACGATTCAAACCCCCGGCCATTTGCAGCTTGTGAGGGTATGGAAAAACGGCGAGAAGCTCGGGGCTCTCCCAATCCAGTCGAGCCAATATCGAATCTCGCTTGGCTTCGACAACTTCCCAGGCAAGTTGGCCCCAAGGAACCCCGTGCATCGGGAGGCCGTGATCGTCAAAATGCAGAAGGGCACAGGAGGGATCGAGCACCACGTCACGTCCGCCAGCTTGATAACGAAGGGAATCAAGACGGTTTGCCCATGGATAGAGCAGCGGGATACCGGCCGTGCTTCCCTTGGCCTTGGCAGCCTTCAGATCATCAACGCGGCGAAGTAATTCGACGTCACGATGGCAGAGCGAGGCGCACAACATGCCTGACCTCGGCCAAAAAATTGCCCGTAGATCACCGGCGGCGAGCGAGACAGCGAGGTCACCATTCATCGTAACAACTCTTGCGTCGACTCATCTGTTGGTTGAGCCAAGGCTCGTCTAGTAAAAAATGTACCCACCGACCCACTAGGTTGAACCTCGTCGTTATAATCGATGTCGCGACAGCGTACAAGGACGGATACGCACCCCTTCTGCGCCCTGCGGGGTGGTGTTCCGACTGCGGCTCTCAATCAGGTAGGATCTTCGGATGGAAGTCCGAGTGGTATTGAGCGAAGATCCCACATCCGTCTTGAAGAGGGCCGACAAGTTCCTTTCGTCCGAGCCGGTGTTGCACAATCTCATTCTGTCCATCTTGCATTCCCGCGTCGCCCATGGTGATCCAGGCCGATATTGGATCGCATTTCACGGGGACGAAACCCTCGGTGTGGCCGTTCAGTCGCCGCTAGAATACCCAGCGACCCTAACACCGATGGAGCCAAGAGCGGTGTTGGCAATAGTGGATGCGATCGCCGAAGCGGGGGTGACCCTACCCGGCGTCCATGGCGACGCGGCAACGGCAGCCCACTTTGCGGGGCAATGGAGTGAGCGATGTAAATTGGCTGCCATACCCTTCCAGGGAATGCGTCTCTACGAACTCTTGGAGGCGGCAGAAGGTCCCACTACGGAAGGTCAGCTACGACAGGCAGGTGCGGTAGATCGCAGTTTGATGATTCACTGGAGCCGTGCTTTTCAGAATGAAATTGGTGAGCCTCACAACGATGTCGAGCGCCTCGTAGACAGAGGTTTAGCCGCCGGACAGCTCTGGCTCTGGGATCAAGGCGGAGAAACCACGTCGATGGCCGCTCATCGAGAACCGGCGCACGGCGTGGTTCGTGTGGTTGGGGTTTATACGCCACCTGAGAAGCGAATGCATGGCTACGCGACCGCGTGCGTTCATGCCTTGTCGAATCATCTACGGCGCTGTGGGTATCGATGCATTCTTTATACGGACTTGGGTAACGCCACATCGAATTCTATTTACAGAAGAATCGGGTATAGGGCGGTGGCAGAGGCTCTTCGTTATCGGTTTGAGTGATCGGAAAAACACCGCGATCTATGCCGGCGGCTCATGTTTTGGGAGTCCCCGAAACCTAAGGAAGTCTTTGGAGGAGGAGAAAATTATGACGCGTGACGCCAGATTGATGTCCGGAATTACTCTTATCACGGTCCCGACGATTCAATACGGTGGCTACTTTCTGCTCACCTCGCTGGTGGATAAGAGCAGCGGTTACATGGAAAACCCGCTGCGACAGAATTTCTTCCGTGCCGGGCATGCCCACGCCGGCGTTATTGTTATCCTTTCCCTAGTCTGTCAGGTACTTGCCGACGCGGCAGCTATGTCGACGCCACTCCTGTGGTTCGTTCGACTCGCAGTTCCGCTCTCTGCGGTCCTTATCTCGGGAGGATTCTTTTTCTCCGTACTACCGCTCACCGCTACGAGGCCGAGCGGAGCCATTTCCCTAATCTATGCCGGGGCGCTCATCTTGGCCGTTGCGGTGATTACACTCGGCGTTGGCTTGCTAAGGTCATGAGTGGTTAGCAGTGTTCTCTTAAGCGGCAAAATGCAGTATCCGTCCTCCATGGCGGTGATGTAGACTCACCAGGGATTGGACTAGCCGGGAGATCCATGAAAGCCAAGAAAGCACTTAAGAAGTTACGAAGAGTTGAAGAATTACTGTCCATCGTCATCGACGAGTTTGCCGGGAACGAGCGTGCCGCCGTACGAGAGCTGCTCGACTCTGCCAAAACGTCTGTCATTGGTGCCAAGGCGGGGATAAATTCCCACTCGACCCCTAGAAAAGCGAAAAAGCCCCAAGTCAAAGCGGTCCAACAGTCCAGACGGCCGCATCTCGCAGCGTCGGGGGGAAAAAGGATTTCCCCTGCTGTCAAGGAACGTTCGACCCTGCCGAGACGTTTCTCGGAGCGGAAGAGCGGCACCGCAGTCAGACTGGTAGGAGAACGAGGTACCGCGAAGGGTGAGCTTCCAACTTCGCCGGTAACGAAACCTGCCGACAGGCTAACCCCCGAAGCGTCGCCCGAGCCACTTCAAGATCGACACGCCAACTAGGTGGTGCATCACTGTGGGTTTCGACGTTATTGTGTGCCAATCGCCTACATACCGAAGCGGTCCCGCCCCCCAGCCGTGCTTTCCGGCAGGACTTGGTTCAGAAATTCCGCGAGCGCCTGGGCAAACACCCGCGGGTTATCGCCTTGCACGGTGTGTCCCGCCTCGCCGACTTGCATGTACCGGCCCTTGGCGAACTGCTGGGCCAATGCTTGAGCATCCCCGGTGGTGAATAGCTCGCTTAGACTGCCTTGCACGACAAGGGTCGGACAGCTCACTCGCACAGCCTGGCGAAAACGTTCCCTCAACCGGTCCCACTCTTGTTTCCGGTTTGCGCTGTTGTGCCACATCCGAAGATCTGTCTTCCTCTCCCACTTCCCACCAGGGTTTTGACGAAAATTGTGGAGAACGCTACGGCGCAATAGCCGAGGATCGCGTCGGGGGTTGAACTCAATGGCTTTTTGAATGACCTCCTCCAAGGAATCCAGCTCTGTGGTTTGGTTTACGAAATCCACAATGCGCCTTGCTCCTTTCACGAGCATGCTCGGTCCGGCATCAACCAGCACCAAGGCCGCGAGACGATCGCTATGATGGAAGGCATAATTGAAGGCATTAAACCCACCCATGGAATGGCCTACGAGCACAAACTGATCGACGCCCAGCCGATCTACGAACGCCTCAATGTCTCCACGGTGAGCATCGGCGCTATAGTCGGCATTTTCAGCCCACTCACTTTCACCGTGCCCGCGCTGGTCAACGGCATAGCAATGATACTGCTGACGCAACATAAGGCACACAACGTCCCAGGTATGAGCATTGAGAGCAGCTCCGTGAAGAAAGACGATAGGCCGACGGCCGGCCGTGCCCCAATCTAAGTAGTGGAGTCGCATTCGAGGCATGACAATCTCACGACACGTGGGCAGCACAATCTCCGCCTCAATGCCTGAGATTTCGGCTGCCAGCTTCAGATGCTCCAACTCTTCTTCTGGCCTCAGGATGGGCTTCCTTGTCCGCTGGACTTCTTTCACCTGATTCTCGGATACCTTTACCGAAGAGCTGGCTGCGCCATTCGAGCTGATTTCAAACGGTGCCCTACTATACATTGCGGTGTTGCCGCCGGGCAACGGCGCCTTGTCGCAACCCGAGCAGTTCTTTGCGTTTTCCCAGTTCCAACGTTATCCTCTCGATCGTTGGAGGAATTCCATGATCAAGCTCGGTTACGTGATCGAGTTCGTAACGGACATGGATCGCGCTGTCAAATTTTATCGCGACGTGCTTGGACTTCCTTTGAAGTTCCAGTCGCCCGGCTGGAGCGAGTTTGACACTGGCGAAACATCACTCGGTCTGCATCCTGCGTCAGAGACAAATCCTGCAGGAAGCGTTGAACTTGGTTTCAGTGTCCCCGACCTTGAGAAGTTTTATCAGGAGATGACGGCGAAGGGCATGCGGTTCAGTATAACTCCCCAAAAACAGGATTTTGGCGGCATGCTCGCGCAGTTTCTGGATACTGAGGGCGGACGCTGCAGTGTGGCTCAACCGTAGGAAAACAGGCCCAAGGCGAGCGACTAGACCCGGGCCCAGGTGTTTATCGCGGAAGCCGAAATCCCGGAAGGCAAATGCTGCAGGACACCGGTCGTGAAGCTTCCGCTGACTGATCGGGAAAAATGATAGCATTCCCCTCGGAAGTCGGAACTCCGGAAGGGAAGTCTATTTTACTCAGCGGAGGATCCATGAGGAATGTCCTTGGGGCGCTGCTTCTCGCCGTATTGGTGCCACCACTGTTTGCACAAGGTGCTCCGCCACAAGCTGCGGCCGATCAGCCTTACACCATGGAGTACTACTACAAAGTGCAATGGGGACATCAACAGGAGTTTCTCCAGCTTTTCCTGAAGAACCACTACCCGCTGCTCAAAAAAGGGGTGGAGAGCGGTCGGATGGTTTCCCTTAAGGTTGAAACCCCTGCCAATCACATGACCGAGGAGGCGCGCTGGGACTATCGCGTCACGATTAAGTACAAGAACTCGACGGTCGCGACAACAGCTAATCCTGAAGAAGAATCACTCATTAAGGAGCTCTGGCCTGATCAGGAGACCTACAAACGGGAGGAACAGCGGCGGTTCGAGATCTTGCTGGCCCACTGGGATCTTCCCGTCACAGATATCACACCGCCGAAGAAATAGCCGTTGGTGAACCTCCGCACTCATTGCGACGACAACGAAGCCGGCGGATTCGAGCCGGCTTCGCAGAAGAATCGCCAAATCGCTTGACTGGCGTTGGGACCCTTGGGATCGCCATATTTGCTGGGCCTGGGAGAGCCCGACCAGGCGTGACCTAGACCTTGCACCAGCCACTTCTCCATCAGGGGCCGTCCATCGGCCTCCACATAAATGTGTTTTTGGTAGGCATAACCCTCAGGGATTTGGCCCGTGGTGACCTTCTCCGTCAGGGCAAACCCTTTCTCTGAATTCTCCGCCGCAAGGCGTTCGTTGGTCTGGGTCCACTGTGCGATGACTTGGTCGGCATGCAAAGGGCTAACCTTGCTATCGGCAGTGCCGTGAAACACAATCGCCGGCATTCGCCTCCTCCTCTTATGTGCCAAACCGTGGCGCATCGCTTCAAACGCGAGTTGCCCCTGCCGGATCGGATCCGGACCGCCTCGCTTCATTGCGGCGAGCCCCTCGAAGATGCTTGTGGCAGCCTTAAATTCTGCTCCGGCCAACACACCTACCGCTGCGAAAAGATCCGGGTAGGTCGCTGCGAGAATGGAGGCCATGGCACCACCTGCTGAGGCACCCACGACGTAAACTCGGTCTCGATTAACCGTGTGAGTAGCGGAAATCTGTTCAACGATGGCTGCAAGGATCGACGGCTCGCCAGTATCACGAGCCTGATGTTTCGGTTCAAACCAGTTCCAACACTTCATCAGATTGGCTCGGCGCGACTGTTCAGGGTATAGAACCAAGAACCGGTTTACTTCGGCGACCTCGTTCATCCCCGAGATCTCCGCCATGTCCTGCGCATCATGCGTGCAACCATGGAGCAGCATAACGAGAGGTGAGGCACACCGTTCTTCCAGCGTTCTCGGCGTCCAGAGTTTGAAGCGGCGCGACCCGGCGGCATTTCCGACGGCGCCCTCTGTCCACCCCCGTTCAGCTATAACGCTCAACGTTCCGCCTGCCGACCCCCAGATGACTGGCCTAAAACCTCCGTTCTGACTACCGGGGACGAATCCTATCGAGCCTCGCCAGTGCCCGGAGATCCACCCGGTATCGGCAGCGGAGGCGGGGGGACCGGGACGTTGCCGTCGAGCGCGAATGTATAGAGACGGCCGTTGCCGGCCCGTCCCGCGAGAACGGAAACATACTGCTTCCCATCAAGCATGTAGGAAACAGGATTCGCTAATCCCTGCACAAGCTTCACACCCCACAGCTTTTGACCCTTGTCTGCACTGAACGCTTCGAATTCTCCTGTGCTGGAAGCCGCGAAGACGAGATTGCCAGCTGTTGTCATTGTGCCGCCGCCGTTGGTTGCCGGTACGCGCCAACGTTCCGTCTCCCTCATCGGGTCCCATGCGACGAGGAATCCCCCTGCCGACGGAGTTGGCGGAGGTGGTGGTGGAGGCGGGGCGCCATTTGCATCGGCGGTGCTCCTGGAAGACCTAAAAACGATTCCCCAGTTGTACGCTCCCAGCTCGGGCTTGAATTCCGACGCCTGCACATAATTGAAGCTGCTGGCGGCGCCGGGGGTGACGTACACCAGTCCGGTTTGCGGGTTGTACGACATGCCCTGCCACACGTGCCCACCACCTGGACCCGGCCAGATGGTTACGCCGGCAGTGCCATAATGCGCATCGGGATTGTCGATGGGGCGGCCGGTCTTGGGGTCGAGCCCCTTTGTCCAAGTAATCTTCTGCAGGGCCGTGCCGGAGATGAATTTCCCGGTCTTGCGGTCGAGAACGTAGAAATAGCCGTTTTTGGGCGCTTGCATAAGAACGTGGCGAATTTTCCCATCTATCTTCACATCAGCGAGGACCAGGTCAGCAACCGAGTCGTAGTCCCACTCGTCGCCAGGCGTGGTCTGGAAATACCAGACGAACCTGCCTGTGTCTGGCTTCAGGGCAATGATCGAGCAGATGTACAAATCATCTTTGCCCGGCGCGCTGCGGTATTTCTGGACCCAGGGGCCTCCTTGCCCTGTGCCGAAGTAAAGCAGGTCGAGCTGCGGATCGTAGGAAATCGAATTCCAAGGATTACCGCCCCCACCTAATTTCCACCAATCGCCCGACCACGTTTTCGCAGCGGCCACCATTGCCTTGTTCTCGAATGGCTTTGATGGATCGCCCGGCACGGTGTAAAAACGCCAAATCAGCTTGCCCGTCTCTGCGTCATAAGCTGAGATGTAGCCGCGGACAGCAAATTCCCCGCCGCCATTTCCGATGATCACCTTGCCTTTAACGATCAGTGGAGCACCCGTGATGCTATAGTCTGTATTTTTGTCGGCGGTCTGGACCTCCCAATCTACCTTGCCCGTGCCCGCATCGAGCGCAACCAGCCTTGCATCCAACGTGCCCACGTACACTTTGTCGCCGTACACCGCGACTCCGCGATTTCCGGGACCGCAGCAGAGGCTGGGGCCAGTGCGGACCTTGTTAGGGTTCCCAGCTGATCCGGGCGGAAAGTTCTGATGGCCGACCTGTGGATCCCAACGCCACCTTTGTTTTCCTGTGCCCGCGTCAACGGCAAACACCACGCCCCAGGTTACAGTGCCGTAGAGAGTCCCGTTCGAGATGACAGGGGATGCTTCGAGCGTGCCAGGGAGGGAGCCGGTGTCGTAATACCAGGCGAGCGCAAGCCGATCCACATTCGAGGCATCGATCTGTTGAAGTGGACTATAGCGCGTTTGCCAGTAATTGCCGGCGTTCATCAGCCATTCGTCGCCAGTTTTACCGGCGTTCAACAGAGCCTTGTCATCGACGAGATGCGGTTGCTGCGCCGAGACGATCCAAGCTGCTAGACCAACCAACAACGCCAGTGAATTCCACCGGCCTCTATTTCGCATGCCCATGCCTCGTCATTTCCGCGGCAATAATCGCGTTCCGAACCTCTGGATCTCGGCACGTGCGTGCGCAACATAGTAATCCTGACGCACGTTTTTTGCTCACGGTTTATTGAGCTGTGATATTGGTTTGCCCGAGCTTAGTTTTCTGCCGATTCGTTGTTTGACTACCTGCGTTTGACGCTTCACGATAAAACTCAACGGTGCTATCCTGCCCAGGGTCTTGGGTACCTGGTCCGAACAGACCATTCATGCCAACGGGAGGATTGGAAATGAGTGAGAATGAGCACCCCGACTATCTTGAGTTAACACGTTTGTTGCGAGAGGCCAAGCCTCTCATGGCCCCCATGTTTCCCGATCAAAAAAAGAAATGGGTGACCGAAAGCCCGCTCGCTCAGGAGATTTCTGCGATTCTGTTAAAGCACCCCGAGTATTATGAGGAAGTCCGCGCACACGTCGGCGGAATTTTTCCCAAACCCAAAAGTTAAGCGCCCATGTTGGAGAATGAAGAACCGCTTCAAACCACGCAGCATTTCACGCGCACCGTGCCCTCGCCACTTGAACGCCGACCGTTTTGCGGACCCGTGATTGCCGCTACCGGTCGCTAGTCTGCCTCGACCTTTATTGGCAAATGAATTTCATGAATCCGCACTCGAGTCGGCGATCTTGCTGGCGGCATAGCCGAGTACAAAGAGCACCGTGAAAAAGATAAGGAGTCGCCACCCCGCGCGCAGCCCGGTTGATGGCCTGACAAGCGAAGAGTTCGCCAAGACAACCTAAACAGTAGCACCGATGGTGAAAAAAAAGGTATGCTTCGTCGCGTAGATTAGCTGACAAAATCCGCCAGCACAAGCGGTTCCCTGCGAACGATCATCCATCGGTATAAGGTGGAAGGTTAGCAAATACACCGAAGGGGCGACGCGATGAAGACGAACTACGCGGCAGTCGTCGTTTGCGCGATTTTGTATTGGCTTCTCGGGTACCTTTGGTTCGACCTGCTGTTTAGCAAGCCGTGGATGGCGCTTGAAAATATGTCGGCAACACAAACCGGCATGGCGAATCCGGTTTGGATCGGGCCGCTCATCCTCACGTTTTTCTTCAATCTGCTCATCGCGTTTGTTCTCGCGCAGATTTGCCTGTGGCGCAACGCCGACACGGCCTCGCGCGGTGCCGCGATCGGCGTTCTGCTGTGGCTCGGACTGGTCGGACCCATCACCTGTACGACCTATATGTACGAGATGAGACCGAAACAGCTCTTTGCCCTTAACGAATTTTATCCACTCGTTGGCCTCTGTATCATGGGAGCAATTCTCGGGGCATGGAAAAAGAAGGCGGCGTAAGCGGTGCCTGGTAGCCAAAACGCAAAGCGGGGCGTTGTCGGAAACTGAGACCAAAGCGCTTCTGCTTCCAGAGAATGTGGGTCAGCGCTATTTCGGCGCGGTCTCTGCCATGGCGCCGTCGGCGAACTTCTTACAGCTGTCTTTCAACCCACCATCGATCTGCGCACAGTGATTAAAGGCGTCTGCTGCTTCCTTGTGTTGGTTCAGATTTTCCAACGCAGCTCCCAACACATAAAAATCGGTCTGATCGGGTTTCGCAGAGTTCTGGACTGCCGCCTGGAGTTCCTTCACCGAATCCTCGAATTGGCCCCGCCGGAAATACACCATTCCCAAGCCACTGTGCGCTATCGCTGATTCTCCGTTTTTGTATTGATCGAATTGCTGACTAGACATGTCGGACGGTTTCGCCATCGTGCTCATCGTCGTAAGGGCATGCTTCTCGTAGGTCACCGCCTTATCCAATTTTTTGTCCCCATCAGGGTCGTCATGACTGTAGGCACGCGGGATGACCCAGCCAGTTAGGGTCAGGATGGGAACATCATCGGGGAAGAGTAAAATTCCCTTGTCCGAGTATGTGTAGAAGTCGGGCAGATCCTGCTTGAGATAGTACGTCTGGACGAGTTCCTCGTACACGGCCTGGGTGTGTAAACTGGATGGATATTTGCCGAGAAAATCCAGGCCAAGCCGAATCTTCTTATCCGCTTCTTGCCCGTTGAGTTTGTGAAAGGCCTGGTAGGCCGCTTCTTGTTTCGGATCGCTTAAAGTCTCCTGAAGCAATTGCTCTGTGAGCTGATTCTGCGTTTGGTTCCCATCCAATTGTGTCACCGAATTGCTAACGCCCTGCGCGCCGGACACCGCGGGAAAAGTAAGGGCAGCCGCCGCCAAACCCAGCGCAGGCCAGATCCGTACGTTCATAGCTGATGACCTCAGATTCCCCATCGGTTCCGTTCGACCAACTCAATTCTAATTTTCAACCGCACGGGCATCGTACAACCGACCGCTTCCGGAGACAAGGCCGATTCGAGTTTCGTGAGTCGGTTGGCACTGGTAGGAAAGCGTTAGCACCATGACTTTTTATGCCGACTGATGATCGCTCCGATCCTCACAGGAAGACGAGGCCTTGGCGGGTGCGGTTAGGCGTTGTTCGAAAAATTGGCGCTCCATAGGGTTGCGCGCCAGCTTTAGAGCCGTTCGGAAATGTTCACGAGCAACTTCCTGTCGGCCGCTCCGAAGCTCCAACTCGCCGCAAGCAGCGTGGTAGAAAGGGTACCGGGCGAGGCGCTTGGATTTCGCGATAGAGCGAATTTCCGCAAGGCCGCGCCCGGGACCTTCTTGTTGCGCCATCGCGATCGCACGATTGAGCGCCACGACCGGCGAGGGGCGAAGGACCAGCAACTTGTCGTAGAGTGAAACGATCATTCCCCAATCTGTATTGTGGGCGCTATGAGCTGTTGTGTGAGCCCAGGCGATGGCGGCCTCCAGATGATACTCAGTTAGATCGGAGCCGACAGCTGAACGATCAAGCAGCTGTTCTCCTTCGGCCACTAGTTGGGCATCCCATCGCGACCGATCCTGGTCAAAAAGCGAGAGTAACTCGCCCGACGAGTCCAGTCGGCCAGGCAGACGTGCCGCATGCAACGACATCAGCGCGGAAAGTGCATTCGTTGCCGGGGTGGAGGTGAGGGAATTTTCGCGAAGCAGCGCCGCTAGACGCATCGCCTCATAGCACAGTTCGGCGCGCACCACCGATTCTGCCGATGCGCCGTGGTAACCCTCGTTGAAAAGTAGGTAGAGCGCGCGGTGGACCGCGGGAAGCCGAGCCGCAAAATCCGCAGAGTCTGTGACGTCGAAGAGTTTCCTGGAGCCTGCTAAGACCTTTTTGGCGCGCGAAATACGCTTCTCCATGGCGGTGTGGGTGCTGACGAAAGCCCCGGCAACCTCGCCCACACTGAAGCCGCACAAAATGTGCAGCACAAGCGCGACCTGGGCCTCCTCGCGAAGACGAGGATGGCAGCAGGAGAACATCATACGAAGCTGATCGTCTTGGATCTGTTTCGGTGTAAACAGTTCCTCGACCGCCGGTGCCAGCGTCCACTCACTTTCGAGTAGCCGCCGGAGGTCGGGTGCAAAGGTACGCGCGGTGCGCTCGCGTCGCAAAACGTCGAGCGCGCGGTTTTTCGCCGTGGTCAACAGCCACGCCGAGGGGTTCTCGGGCACGCCTCGGAATTTCCACACTTCGAGCGCACGGCAGAAGGCGTCTTGAACGACGTCTTCTGCCAGCGCGAGATTGTGGACCCCGAAGATGCGCGTAAGCGTGGCCACCATGCGCCCGGCTTCGCGCCGGAAGAGATGATCTTCAGGCTCCATCACGGGTTCATCTTTAGAACTGGGCGCACTTCGACGACGCCTTCCACTTCGAGGATGGGGCAGCCTTTGGAAAGCTCCACCGCCTGCTCCAGATCACGAGCCTCAATCAGTGTGAAACCGCCTATGACGTCTTTGGCTTCGGCAAAAGGACCGTCCGTCACCGTCTTCTGCTTGCCTGTAACCAGCTTGCCGACACGTTCGAGGGGTTGGCCTTGGTCCCTGACATGGCCTTTTTGGTTGAGCTCCTTAAACCAGGCCATCCACTTCTGCATGGTCTGCTGCATTCTCTCTGGGGACCTGTTGGTCTCGCCACCGCGGTAAAGATATATAAACTCGCTCATGTGTCTTCTCCTTTTGGGGGTTACTGCTACTCCCATAACGTTCGAGGGGTATGGGAGCGGACATTTTTCTTGCACAAGCAAGTCACAGCTCGGGCCAACAACCTCTATACTACGGCCGGTGCGCCCTTGTTCCTAGGAGTCCGTCCATGATGGGAAAAACGTCTGTTCGACCGTTGCGAGTGGTGCTGGCTCTGCTTGCTCCTGTAGTCACGCTGGCGCAGAGCGCAGGCCAGAAATCCACGCTCATCATCAATGGGCAATCCACGCAAGTGCCTGTGATTCAGATCAATGGCCATCCCTACGTTGGGCTGGAAGCTTTGGCCGATGCCGTCCATGGCTCGCTGAGCTCTCTAGGAAACATGGTTGCTCTCAGCGTCCCCATCAATTCCGCGACAGGCGCTCCGTCTGCAACTACCTCTGCGGCGCCCCCGCCGGCGTCGGTGCAGGGCACTTCGAATTTGGGATTTTCGCGGGAGTTTTTGAATGCCGGAATCGAGCAAATGTCCACGCTGCGCGAATGGCACACAGCTCTGGCGACTGCTATTCAAAATGGAATCCCTCTGTCAACCGGTTTGCTTGCGCCTTATCGAGCGCAAGCGACCACGAATTTGCGCCTAGCCGCGGTCGCTGCCACGACGCCTTCCGATCGCAGCGCGTATCAGCTCCTGAGTAAGGAGTTTGAAAACATGGCGAAACTGGCCGATAAATACGTCAACAAGCGGGCCAACATGTCTTACATCCCGACCGACGCTTTACAGAATGACGATCTCAACAGCCGTATCCTAGCGTGCGGCCGCTCGCTTGGATCGATGGCGGCGAGTGGGCAATTTGTGGATGATGGTTCGTGCGATTGAGAGCGCGTCGAGGGTCTGTCAACCCTTGGGTCGGTCCACTCGCGCGGATAGGTCAAGAAATCTCGCGTTAGGCTTTCTGGGTTAGTCGAGAATTCCGACCGACTCGACCGGACTGGTCACAGTTCGCTGGCCATTGGCATTGATTTCCATCCGGAAACCCGCATAAATCCCACGCATCTTGCAGAAGCAACCTCCCAGGGTTGCTCCTGCCAGCTGAGCCGGAGTTAACTCTAGAAAGAACGGGCCGCCCCGTACCAGGATTTCACCGCTGGGCCCGTCGATAATCGTGATTTCATAGATGCTGTTCCGGGTCCGCACTTCCAGCTTTTCCATGTCCTCCATAGAGTCGACCTGCACGCCATTGGTCCACGGATGCTGAGACCAATTGTCGAGGATCGCTGCGGACGGGACGGAATCTTGTTTGATCAACATTCTTCCTCTCTACTGACTTAGATGCACGAAGAGCCTAGGCGATGCGAAGAATGACCGATCCAAGTTAGCACAGCTTTAGAGTTTTGCTTCCTTCCCAGCCACAAAAGCGGTAATTTTCCACTGCGCTGTTTTGCCACTCTCGGCGTCTGTTTGCTCGACGGCAATGGTTGAGCAAAAGGTCCGACCGATTGGGGAATTAAGCGAAGGAGAGTTTTGATGAATCTGAGGCATATGGTTACTCACTGCAGCAAGCCCTCACCCCGCACCCCGATCGCCGCATTGAAACGCTCGGTGATCGTTGGTGCGCTGGCGCTTCTGGGCACCGTTGCAGCGCTTTCTCAGAACGCGGAACTGCAAGAAAGGTTCGCAGCCGTCAGGCAGGCCGCTGCTGAGAACAAGCAAAGGCTGCAACAATATCAATGGACCGAAACAACGCAGATTACCCTGAAGGGAGATCAGAAGCCCCCCACGCAAAATCTGTGTCAGTACGGCCCGGACGGTCAGGTCCAAAAGACCCCAATCGGCCCTCCCCCGGAACAACCGAGTGGCGGCAGGGTGAAGCAAAGAATAATCGAAAAGAAAAAGGAGGAAATGCAGGACTACATGCAGGACGTGAAAGCCGTCCTTGCCATGTATGTTCCGCCTGACCCTCAGCGAATGCAGCAAGCCTACCAGGCTGGCAACGTCGCCGTGAACCCTGTCCCGGGCGCGGTGAACCTGGTTTTCACCAACTACGCGCAGCCTGGCGATAAGATGACTCTCACGTTCAACACTGCCGCAAAGAAAATAACCAATCTGAGCGTCGACACCTATATGGGTCAAGCGAAAGATGCCGTCAATTTACAAGTCCAAATGGGCAGCCTACCCGATGGCACCAACTACCCACAGCAGACCGTGTTAAATGCGTCTGCGAAGCAACTCACCGTCACCACAACCAATTCCAACTACCAAAAGCTCTGATCGATTGTCGTTGGGAGCGACTCCGGAGACTCGTTGTGAGCAAACTCCGGTGCGACATAATTTGATCTGCGGTCATGACCGCTAACTCGGCCGTCGTCCGCCAGCGATCGCCAAGGCCTCGGCACGCTCCCAGCTCGGGGCTTACCGCGCCCGGGAGTGAAGCCCGGGCGGGCCGTCGCCCCGAAGGTTCTGCAGTCGAATGTCAAATAGCCGGCTGGCTGGGAAAGGAGGCTCGATGATTCTCGTTACCGGGTCGTCGGGAACGGTGGGCCGAGCCGTTGTCAATGAAGTGAGTAAGAGCGGTAAACCATTCAAAGCCATGTTCCGCAGTGAGGTCGAGGCCCGCAAGGAGCAGGGTCGAATGAATACGGTTATCGCGGACTTTGCAGATAAGGACAGTTTGCGGCGGGCGCTTGACACTGTGCAGGCGATCTTTGTCGTGTGCTCTCCCATTCCACAGCTCGTTGAGTTGGAAAGCAATGTTATTGAGGCGGCGAGACAGAGCGGTGTACATCATGTGGTACTCAATTCCGCGCTTGGGGCTGAGGATTATCCTAAATCCTTTCCGAGTTGGCATCGACAAGTGGAAAACAAGTTAAGAGCTTCGGGCCTGGGCTACACGATTTTCCGGCCCAACAGCTTCATGCAGAACATTCTTGCCTATAGCGCGCCCAGCATTCGAGCGAAAAACGCATTCTATGCTGCCGTGGGTGGCGCACGCACAAGTTACCTCGATGTGCGAGACATCGCCGCCGTCGCGGCCAAGGCGCTCGCTTCCCCGAGCGAGCATGAGGGGAAGATCTATGAACTCAACGGACCAGAGGCCGTTTCCAACGCCGAACTGGCGGAGCGAATTTCCCGGGTAGTAAGCCGACCGGTCCAGTACGTGGATATTCCCGAAGAGGCTCAGCGAAAAGCCATGCTGGATTCCGGTATGCCGGAGTGGCAGGTCAACGCACTACTGGATCTTGGACGGTATTACACGGGCGGCAAGGGGGGAGAAGTGACGAACGTGTTGCCTACATTGCTGGGCCGCCCGCCCAAGTCTCTCGATGCTTTTCTCGAGGAATTCAAGGATAGCTTCCGCAGCTCCGCGGCGGGTGCCTAGCCACCCGAGATCTTCGCGTTCGCCACTTTGACGCGGCAGCCAAAGCTTTCTGCGGAGCTGTTTTACTGCAGCAAACGGAGGTAGTCGTCGAGGGCTTTCGCGGCGCCGCGGCCTTCCGAGATCGCCCATACCACCAGCGATTGCCCTCGGCGCATGTCGCCTGCCGCAAACACGCCGGGGACCGAGCACCCGTAATTTTGTGTGGCAACATTGCTGCGGGCATCGAGTTCGACGCCGAGCTGCTCGAGCAATCCCTGTTTCACCGGTCCGGTGAAGCCCAGCGCGAGTAGAACCAGATCCGCATCGATCGTATATTCGGTCCCCGGCATCGGCTCGAATTTCGGCGGAGGTCCTACGCGGACGGCGTGAAGCTGCTTGACGTTCCCTTGGTGATCGCCGGTAAATTTCGCCGTTCCCACAGCCCAATCGCGCACGCCACCCTCCTCGTGCGCGGTTTCCGTGCGCAATTGCAGTGGCCACAACGGCCACGGCGTACTCGTGTGGCGCTGTTCAGGAGGCATCGGCATGATCTCGAATTGCACCACGGATTCTGCCTTCTGTCTGTGGCACGTTCCCAGACAGTCCGCGCCGGTGTCGCCGCCTCCGATGATCACCACACGCTTACCGGACGCTAGGATCTGGCGAGGGACCTCGTCGCCGGCAATCCGCTTGTTCTGTTGTGGCAGAAACTCCATCGCGAAGTGGATGCCCTTGAGCTCTCGGCCAGGCACTGGCAAGTCCCTCGGATTTTCTGCCCCGCCGGCCAGGAGAACCGCGTCAAACTCCTTCCGAAGGTCGGCTGCCGGAATGCTCTCGCCGACATGAGCATTGGTTTGGAAAATGACGCCTTCTGCGGCCATCTGTTCCAGTCGACGGTCGAGCACGTGTTTCTCCATCTTGAAATCGGGGATTCCGTAACGGAGCAAGCCGCCGATGCGGTCTGCCTTTTCGAAAACGGTCACGGAGTGTCCGGCACGGGCTAGTTGCTGCGCCGCTGCCAGGCCAGCCGGCCCGGATCCGACGACGGCGACGCGCCTGCCTGTTTGCTTCTGCGGCGGTTCGGGCTTGATCCAGCCCTGCCTCCAGCCATGCTCTACGATCGTTTTTTCGATCAGCTTAATCGTGACAGGTGGCTCATTGATTCCGAGCACACAGGCGGCTTCACACGGCGCCGGGCAGATGCGCCCGGTAAATTCTGGAAAGTTATTCGTGGCGTGAAGCACGCGGCTGGCGTCCTTCCACTCGTTGCGGTAAACCAGGTCATTCCAATCGGGAATAATGTTGTTGACCGGGCAGCCCGTGTGGCAGAAGGGAATGCCGCAGTCCATACAGCGCGCGCCTTGCATGCGGACTTTTTCCTCGGGAAAAGGCTGATACACCTCGAAATAATCGTCGATGCGCTCTCTCACCTCGCGCCGCGCCGGGGTCTCGCGCTTATACTCGAGAAAGCCCGTCACTTTACCCACGGATCACCTGCCCGTTGACCTGCTTTCCGGCTTGAGCGGCGAGCACGGCGGCAGACACTCGTGGTACGCCGAGCACACGCTTGTACTCGTGTGGGAATACCTTGACGAATTTCGGTAGCGTGGACTCCCAGTTCTCCAAGATCCATTTGGCCTGAGGGCTCGCGGTGAGTTCGCTGTGGCGCGCAATCAACTGATGCAGTATTTCTAGGTCCCGCAGCTCCGTCACGGGCTCAAGGTCAACTTCGGCGTGATTGCATTTCACTGCTTCGAAATCGCCGTGGCTATCAAGCACGTAGGCGATCCCCCCGGTCATCCCAGCCGCAAAATTCCGGCCCGTCCTCCCCAAAACGACAACCAGGCCGTTGGTCATGTATTCGCAGCCATGGTCACCCACGCCCTCGACCACCGCCGTCGCACCGGAATTGCGCACCGCAAACCGCTCGCCCGCCATTCCGGCAAAAAATGCCTCGCCGCTGGTCGCGCCGTACAGGCACACGTTGCCGATCAGAATGTTTTCTTCGGGCACGAACTCAGATTTTCGCGGGTGGTAGATGACCAACCTCCCGCCCGAGAGACCTTTGCCCACATAGTCGTTGCCGTCACCTTCCAGCGTGAGCGTTACACCTTTCACCAGGAACGCGCCGAAGCTCTGCCCTGCGCAGCCCGTGAACTGTACTTGAATCGTATCCTCTGGCAGTCCCTCCGATCCACAGCGGCGGGCAATCTCGCCACTGAGCATCGTTCCGACCGTGCGGTGAACGTTGCGAATCGGGAGGCTCAAGGAAACTGGCGTGCGGTTTTCGATCGCTTCCTGTGCCATCTCGATCAGCTTGTAATCGAGCGCCTTCTCCAAGCCATGATCCTGCCCGATCAAATTGCGCCGCCCGACATGGCTCGGCACCGGAGGGTCGTAAAGCACAGCCGAGAGATCGATGCCCTTGGCCTTCCAATGGGAAACGTCTTCCCGTTGCGTCAGGCAATCTACGCGGCCCACCATCTCACTCACCGTGCGAAAGCCCAGCTCGGCCATGATTTGGCGCAGGTCCTCGGCGACGAAGAACAGGAAATTGATCACGTGTTCGGGTTGGCCGCTAAACTTTTTGCGGAGCTCCGGATCTTGGGTCGCCACACCTACCGGACAGGTGTTCAGGTGGCATTTGCGCATCATGACGCAGCCCATAGAAATCAGAGGCGCCGTTGAGAACCCGAATTCCTCCGCACCGAGCAGCGCCGCGATCGCCACATCGCGACCCGTCATCAGCTTGCCGTCAACCTGGAGGCGCACCCGACTCCGCAGGTCATTCAGCACCAGAATCTGCTGCGTCTCGGAAAGCCCCAGCTCCCAGGGCACGCCTGCGTGACGAATGGAGCTGATCGGCGAGGCGCCGGTTCCGCCATCGTAGCCGCTAATTAGGATGACATCCGCGTGAGCTTTGGCCACGCCTGCCGCGACCGTTCCCACTCCCGCCTCCGCGACCAGCTTCACCGACACACGTGCACGCGGATTGGCATTCTTCAAATCGTGAATAAGCTGCGCCAGATCCTCGATCGAGTAGATGTCGTGGTGCGGCGGCGGCGAAATCAGTCCCACGCCGGGAATCGAATGCCTCACACGCGCGATCACCTGATCGACTTTGTGCCCGGGCAATTGGCCACCTTCCCCCGGTTTGGCGCCCTGCGCGATTTTGATCTGCAGGTCGTTGGCATTGACCAGATAGTTGGTCGTGACGCCAAAGCGCGCTGAAGCTACCTGTTTGATCGCGCTACGCCGCAAATCGCCATTCGGATCGGCCTCGAATCGCTCTTCATCCTCGCCACCCTCGCCCGTGTTGGACTTCCCACCGATGCGGTTCATCGCGATGGCCAAAGTCTCGTGAGCTTCCTTGCTGATGGAGCCAAACGACATGGCGCCGGTCGCAAACCTTTTGACAATCTCCGACGCGGGGTCTACGTCCTCCAGCGGCACCGGATCGCCCGAGGGCTTGAGATCGAACATCCCGCGCAGCATCAGAAAATCGCGGTTTTGCTGGTTCACGATGTTCGCGAATTCCCGGTACGTTTCGGGCCTGGCTTGTCGCACCGCGTGCTGCAGCTTGCTTACGCTCAGCGGATTTAGCAGGTGACGCTCGCCACGCACGCGATATTGGTAATCGCCACCGACCCGCAACTCCGTCTCGGACTCGCTCAGCGTCTCGATCGCGAAGGCGTGTTTCATCAGGGCTTCCCGCGCCAGCACCTCCATGCCGACGCCTTCAATCCGCGAAACCGTGCCGGTAAAGTAACGTTCCACGAGCGAACGATTCAGGCCGATGGCCTCGAAGATCTGCGCGCCTTGATAGCTCTGCAGCGTCGAAATCCCCATCTTCGAAAACGTCTTGAGGAGCCCTTTATCCGTCGCCTTCATGTAGCTCTTAAAGAGCTTGTCCCACGAGTGCTCCCGGGGGAAATGCCCAGACTTGAAAAGATCTTCGAGCGTTTCAATCGCCAGATAGGGATTCACGGCGCTAGCGCCATAGCCGAGCAACAACGCGAAGTGCATCACCTCGCGCGGTTCGCCCGATTCCACGATCAGTGCCACTTGGTTGCGCGTTTTCTCGCGAATCAGATGGTTATGTACCGCCGACAACGCCAGCAGGCTCGGAACAGGAGCGAGCTCGCTGTCGACTCCGCGGTCGGATAAAATCAGCAGTGTATAGCCAGCCTTGATCGCTTCGGAAGCCCGTGCACACAGATCCTCGACAGCTTGTTCCAGTTCTTGCTCCCCCTTGTCCACACGGAAAAGCGCCGAGAGTGTGGTCGCCAGGAAATCGCCCCACTTGACGCTCCGCAGCTTCTCGAGTCTCCAGTTGGAGATGATCGGATGACGGAGCTTGAGTGTGTGCGCATTCTTGGGTGTCTCTTCCAGTATGTTCCCTTCGCACCCGATGTAGGTGTTCAGTGACATCACCAGGTCTTCACGAATCGAATCGATCGCTGGGTTTGTCACCTGTGCAAAGGTCTGCTTGAAATAGTTGAACAGCAGCTGCGGCTTGTCTGACAAGCACGCAAGCGGCGTGTCGATTCCCATCGAGCCGACGGGTTCTTCGGCCTTTAGAGCCGAGGGCTGTAGGATGGTTTTCAGATCCTCGTCGGTGTAGCCGAAGGCTCGCTGCCGCATCAAAATGGTTTTGTGGTCGGTAGGTTGGACATTGGTCGGCGCCGGTAGATGATCCAGGGTGATTTGGTTTTCCCGAACCCATTTGGCATAAGGGCGACGCGACGCGAGCTGCTTCTTCACATCGTCATCGGAAATCAACCGCTTTTGCTCGGTGTCGACCAGCAGCATCCGGCCCGGAGCCAGCCGCCCCTTCATGCGAATCTCCTCAGGCTTGATGGGAAGCACGCCCGCTTCCGAAGCCATCACCACCAATCCATCGGCGGTGACAAGATACCGTCCTGGACGCAATCCGTTCCGATCGAGCTTTGCTCCAATCACCCGTCCATCGGTGAAGGCAACGGCTGCGGGCCCGTCCCAGGGCTCCATCAGCGACGCGTGATACTCGTAGAAAGCCTTGACATCGTCCGGCATCGTTGGATCGTTATCCCAAGCCTCGGGAATCAGCATGGACATCACATGCGGCAGACCCCGTCCGGCCAGCGTCAGTAGCTCCACGGCGTTGTCCAGCATGGCCGAATCGCTGCCGCCGGGCGTGATGATCGGCAACAGTTTCTGAAAATCCTTGCCAAAAAGCGGGGAGGCCAGTACCGACTGCCGTGCGTACATCCAGTTTGCATTTCCGCGCAGCGTATTGATCTCGCCGTTGTGGCAGATGTAGCGATAGGGGTGGGCCAGCTTCCAACTCGGAAATGTGTTGGTCGAAAAGCGCTGGTGAACAAGACACAGCGCGCTGGTCACGTCGCTATCGGAGAGTTCCTTGTAAAAGCTCGCAATCTGCGGCGCAAGCAGAAGTCCTTTGTAGACGATCGTACGCGAGGAAAGCGAAGGCACGTAGAAGAAATCCTTCTCTTTCAACTCGGACTCGGCCACGGCCGCCTCGGCGCGCTTGCGCACGAGGTAGAGCTTTCGCTCGAGAGCATCCTGATCCATGCCACGCCCGCGCCGGATGAAAATCTGTTCGATGTAGGGCTGCGAGTTGCGGGCGAGCCGCCCGATCGTGTCTCCATTGATCGGTGTATCGCGCCAGCCGATCACACCCAGCCCTTCTTTCTTTGCAGCCTTCTCGAGAATGCCTTCGCACAGAATCCGCTCTTGCGGATCGACGGGAAGAAACACCATTCCAACGCCGTATTCTCCTGCCGGGGGCAGCGTAAACCCCAGCCCTGCGCACTGGCGCTCAAAAAATGCGTGCGGAATCTGGATCAATATTCCGGCGCCATCGCCCGTTTCCGGATCGCAGCCACACGCGCCGCGATGCGTCAGATTGACAAGAATCTGAATGCCCTTCAGCACGATATCGTGTGACTTGTGCCCCTCGATGTTGGCAACAAACCCGATACCGCAGGCATCGTGCTCGTGCCTAGGCGAATACAGCCCTTGCGCCTTCGGAATCGTGAGGAAGGGATAGGGCACTTCCCTACGTTCCTGCTTCGCGCGTGAACTTCCGATCCGCGTTGACCCGATGGCCACTATTCCTCGCCGCAGGCACCTGCCGTACACTCCCAGCGTCGGTCTGGCACGCCGGGGAAGCCCAGCCAAGACTGCTCGACTCTCCCATACTATACACCGTTAAATCGACTGGCGTGCTTCCGCTTTCTGGATCGGTTGGATCGTCCGACGTGAGGTTCCTGCCAACGTGGTTACGAATTCCTTATGGATTGGTTATGCTCGGTTTACGGCTCGCGCGCTACGTTTGACTCGGCAGAGAGGACTGTTTCTGACTCGCACAAACCCGCTGCCGCAAGCCGATGATTCAGCCTCCTGAGCCCGGCGATCGCATCGGACGCTATCGAGTGGACAGCCTTGTGAAAGAAGGCGGCATGGCCTCCATCTATCGCGGCACCGACCTGGTTTCCGGCGCCGCCGTCGCGATCAAGATTCCTCGTCCGGAGCTGGAATCAGACGCGCTTTTCTTCGACCGCTTCCATCGTGAGGCTGAGATCGGGCGTAAGCTCAATCACCCGGGCATCGTGAAGGTTCTGCCTGCCGAGGACGATCCGCGCGTCTCGATGGTCATGGAGTGGGTCGAGGGCCGCCCTCTGCGGGCTCTCCTCGACGAACAGAAAAGGCTCTCGCCTGCACGGGCCGGGCAGATTGCTCTCAGCATCTGCGAAGCACTCGGCTACATTCACGAACGTGGCGTGGCCCACCGTGATCTGAAGCCGGATAACATTATGATCGACAACGAAGACCGCATTAAACTCATCGACTTCGGCATCGCCCGGCAAGCAGGCGCTCGACGCCTGACTTTCGCCAAGCTCACCAAGAGCATGGGCACGCCCGATTACGTCTCTCCCGAGCAAGTCAAAGGGAAACGCGGCGACGCTCGCAGCGATATCTATGCGATGGGCGTGATGCTCTACGAGATGCTCACCGGCGAAGTGCCCTTTCGCGGCCCGAATCCGATTGTCGCCATGAACCAGCGCCTCGTCTCCCGTCGGCCCCCCGAGAGCTCGGTCGATCGCCACATTCCGTCGCCACTACTCGCAATCATCCGCCGCGCGATGGAACGCGAACCCGCGCAGCGCTATTCCTCCTCCCGCCACTTTGCCCACGATCTGAAGTTTCCTGAGGAAATCGAATCCAGCCAGCGCGCGACGCCTCCCATCCGAACGCGGCTCGAAGCCCGTGCACCCAAGCTCACGCTGGCCTACCTGGCCCTCGCTTTGATCCCCGTCGCCATTTTCGCGCTGCTCCTTCTCATCGCCCAGCATCAACAGTAGGTCGCCGCAACCAGAATCGAGGCGAATCTCAAGTTGACAGGCCGTGCCGGCCAGGGGAATATTCGTGCGCTTACGCTCGCTAGAGCTTGCTGACTTCGCGCCGTAGGACGGAGACCGGCTGGATGAGGAGCACCTTGCAGGAAAAACCGTTCTACGGCTGGAAACTTCTGGTCATTTTCTGGGCCATCATTATCTTGAACTTCGCGTTCCCGACCTTCGGCACCAGTGTGGTCAACACCTACATGGCCAAGGCCATGCACCTAAACCGCAAAGAGCTTGGGTTGGCCTTCTCCGTCTTCAGTCTGATGGCGGGCTTACCGGGACCGCTCGTCGCGAAGTCGATCAATACGCTCGGCATTCGCCGAACCTTAGTCGTGGGAACCTTGGTGACATCGTGCGGAGCGCTCCTGATGGCACTGATTGTCCGGACCACATCGCAAGCGATTCTGGTTCTCGGGTTTATCGTGGGTTCCGGTGCAGCGATGGCGGGCACCATCGCGCCGCAAGTCGGCATCGCTCGGTGGTTTCATAGAAAACGCGCCCGCGCCATGTCCCTGCTTCTCACGGCTTCTGGGATTGGAGGTCTCATCGCTGTCCCCACGCTGAATGCGGTCGTCGCTCATTTCGGCGGGAACTGGCGAGCAGCGTGGTGTTGTATGGGCGCAATGTCGATGGTCGCGGCCATTGTCTCCGCGCTTTTTGTTCGGGAAAGCCCTTCCGAGCTGAACCAATCCCCGGATGGCGAGGTGGGGATCGATCCGTCGTCGTCCCGACCGAGTGCGTCAAGCGAGCGAAGGGTTTTCAAGACGACGGAGGACTGGACCTTGAGCGAAGCGTTGAAATCGCCGACACTATGGCTGCTGGTGTCGACCTACCTAGGATTCTTCATGGGCTTCTTCGTCTACCTGGCGCACGGCATCTTGCACCTGGAGGCGCTGGGGCACACCCCCGGGGAGGCAGCGCGGTCGATTTCTGTCATTTTCGCGTCCTCCCTGATCGGGCAGATGGCCGTCGCCTGGCTCGGCGACCGTATCGAGCCGCGCTGGATCTCTGCTGTCGCCGTGTGTCTCTACGGGGCCGGCACGCTCGTCTCCCTTCACGCCTCGAGCACGGTGATCATGTATGTCTACGCCATCATGATGGGCACTGGCTTCGCCGCCGCCTTCACTTGCATCATGACGATTTGGAGTAATTACTACGGGCCCAAGCTCTACCCGGCGCTGCTCGGCGTCACCACGCCGATTGGCACCATTCTCGGCGCGATCGGACCGTTCACGGCCGGATACATTTACGATAAATATGGCACCTACGTGCCCGTCTTCGAGGCCATCGCTGCGCTGTGCTTGCTGACGGCGTTCCTCTACTTGCTGGCCGTTCCGCCGGTGCGTCGCGTTGCCGACAGCAAAGCTACTGCGGCCGTTCGAACGACCTGACCTCCACCGCTTTGAAGACCATGCTTCAGGGCTGGGCGGGTTCACGTGTCATGCGGATGGGTTTGATGACGAGGTCTTTGGGAACGTCCGCTTGGTGATCCAGGACTGGACTGAGTTCGCCCTGCCGTGCGTTGATCGGCACGAACTTCCAGTTCATTCCATCGCGATACTGATCCTTTTCAAGCACGATGAAATAAAGCGCGCCCGATTTGAAACGAACGTTCAATAGAGGAGCATCGCCGTCGTCTTTATGCGTTCCGTCCGTGAGGTTTCCCTCCTTATCGACACTCAGATCGAAGTTGTTCAGAGTACCCCTCAGCGTGCCACGCTCCTGCGTGAGGACAAGAGTCGCAAAGACTTCGCCCTTATAGGTCGCTGTCCATGTGCCAACAAACGTCCTCAGGTCGGGCCGGCTGTCGGTGGGCTGCTTATCACCCTGCGCCAACGTTGGCCAAGCTTGCGTCAGCATCCAACTGAGTGCCAGGTATGCCGCGATTCGGCTTACTCTCGGCCAGTGTGTCGCAGGACCTGCAAATGTCATGACACGCTCCTTCAGCTCCGACCCTTCTAGCAGGAATGCCTGAAATTCTAAAGCAACATAGTCATGGTCGGGAATAAGGGGAATGATGAGGGCGCATTTCGCCCGTATCGCACATCGAAACGGAGGCACTCTGGAACGGAAGACGGAGGAGTGCAAACCGCCTGTTCAGTAGACGGCCGCCTCAGCTTCCTTCACCGTGTCGTAGGTGTGAAGAATGTGGCTGACGTGCGTCATATCGACCAGCACCTTTGCCTGTTTGTTCAACGCCGCAAACGCGATCTTGCGGTTCACTCTGCGGGCAGACACAAGCGCTCCCACCATGCCGCCTAGTCCAGCTGAATCGATATACGGGACGCCGCTGCAATCGATGATCAAGACGGGAGAGACATCGGAGCGCACCGCATCCTGAAATTTGTAGACAGTGTGGATATTCAGAGGTCCGTTGAGAGAAAGGATCGTAATTCCACGTTCGCCCTGGGAAACAGCTATCTGCAGGTTATCCTCTACCATGGGGCGGGATTGTAACGAAACGCCTGCCTGCAAATGTTAAATTCAGATTACAAATTAAGTTGCTGGGGCTGTGGGGGTTAGGCTTAGAGGTGACCCGGGGTGGGGGGTGTGCTGGCGCCCCTTATATTGAATGGCGAGGATCGTAATGTCGTCCGATTGTGGGGCGCCGGCCGTGAAGGCTCTTACGCTCTCGCGGATGGCCCCAGTGATCTGTTCCACGTTCTGCCCGTTGAAATGCTCGAGCACGCTTCGCAACCTCGATTCCTCGAACAGTTCCGAATGGATGTTGGCTGCTTCGGAGACCCCGTCTGTATAGATGACGAGAAAATCGCCATCGCGTAAATCCACCGAGGCGCTCGCGAACTCGGCTTCGTCGAACATGCCGACCGGGAGATTGCCGGACGCCAACCCCTCGATGGCTCCGGAGTGGCGAAGGATGAGCGGCGGCACATGTCCCGCGTTGACGTAGTCGAAGTGGCCCGATTCATCGAGCACGCCATAAAACACAGTGGCGTAGCGGTCATCTCCGCTGCGCTCCACCATATATTTGTTGACGCGCGAAAAAACGGTCGGCAGCGGCATGTCGGTCGAGGCCGTCGTGAAGAAGATCCCCTGCAGCAGGGTGGCGAGTAACGCCGCCGAAATCCCCTTCCCCGAAACGTCGCCCACGAAAAATCCGTGTCGTCCTCCGCTCAAATCGATGACGTCGAAGCAATCGCCGCCCACCGAGTGACAAGCCAGCGTCGAGCCTGTCACCGCCACGTACGGCAGATTAGGCAGTGTCTTCGGGAGCAGCTTCTGCTGAATTTGGCTGGCGATTTCGATTTCGTGATCCAGCCGCGCCTTGGCCCTCGCGGCGGCGAACAACCGAGCATTTTCTACCACCGTCGCGGCCTCGCGCGCCAGGCTTCGAAGCACTTCGCGGTCCAGCGCGGAAAACGCGCTCGACGGAGCGCGGCTATCGAGATAGAGCACCCCCAGCAGTTCGGTCTGGCGAGCAGCGATTGTTACATCCAAGGCCTCGATCACGGGCAGCTTGTCGATCGGAATCGCCACCACCGTATGCAACTCCAACCGGGTAAGGCTGGCATCGGCCAACGTGGTGTGTGCGGGATGGGCGACCCCGGCATCGCTGGCTCCGCTGATGTCCTGTTCGCCGACAATCATCTCCCGCCGTGTGGAGACCACTCGCCTTACCACACCCTGGGAGACCTGTACATCTTCGGGACGAAGAGTTCCGCGCTGCCCGTTGCGCGCCACAATGGTTTCCATCTGGCCAGCAGAGTTCTTCAGAAGCAGTACTCCCCTCTCGGTGCGCGTCACGGCGATGGCCGCATCCAAGACGACCGTGAGGACGTCCTCCAGCGAAAGCCCTGAACCGAGCGTGCGGGCGACCTCAAGCAGCACACCCAGGTGATGGAGTTCGCGCGTGCCCGAAGTCTCTGGCGCGGGCGCTTCGATCCGTTCGACCAACTCCTCGATCGTGGCGCCCTCGCCTACATAGGTGAGTTGATAGGAGTCGGGCACTCCGAAATCAATGCGATCGCTGGGTTTCAGTTCGTGCCGAACAATTTTGTCGCCGTTGACGAAGGTTCCGTGGCTGCTTCCCATATCTTCCAGCACGAGCTTGCCGTCGACTCTCAGAATCTGCGCTTGATGTCGGCTAACGCGGCTGTCACGCAGCGTCAGCTCGTTGCCGGCTTGCCGGCCAATGCGGAACGGAAACGTGGCAATCACAACGTTGCGCCGCGCACCGTTGGGTTCTACGATGATCAGTCTCGGACCTTCAGCCACAAGAACTCCTGCCTTCCCGTGTCGAATGTGCTGCGCGCATGCCCCGGAAGCCTTGCTCACATGGTAGGAAAACTCAAGAGCGAAGTAAACACCACAGCGAATCTACCACCAGTCCAAGGGCCGTTCGGGCCTCGTAGGAATGTTCGTGATATGATGCGTCGCCGCGCGGGTAGACCGGATTCGGCGCGCGACCTCATCCGGTCTCGGGGGATCGCGACTTGAAGAAACTTCTGCTGCTGTTTGCCTATGCTGCCTGTCTGTTTGGCCAGCAACTGGATCCCGCGAAACTCCTCAAACCTGGAACCGATTCGTGGCCCAACTATAACGGGGATTACTCAGGCCGCCGCTACAGCGCACTGGAGCAAATCAATCAGTCCAATGTGGGAACTCTCACCCTCACCTGGGCGTTCCAAACGCACGGAACACCGGCCATCTCCGCGACGCCGCTTGAAGTAAACGGAGTTCTCTACTTCACGCTCACAAATGACATTTTTGCCGTCGATGCGCGAACAGGACGCCAGATATGGCACGTCAATCGCCCGGCCGCGGGCGGCCTACCCGGAGCGGGCCATCGCGGCTTGGCGATGTACAAAGATCGGCTTTATTACGCAGCGCCTGATGCGATGCTGCTGTGTTTAGACGCGCGCTCGGGAAAAACGATTTGGCAAGTCCAACTCGCCGATCCCACTCTCAAGGCGTTCGGCAGTGCCGCGCCGCTCGTGGTGAAAGATCATCTGATCGTGGGCATTTCCGGCGACATCGCAGACCTGCCGGGCTGGATCGAAGCGCGTGACCCGATGACCGGAAAACTTCAGTGGCATTGGGACAGCGAGCCCAAGCAAGGCGAGCCAGGGTGGGACAGTTGGCCACATGACACCGACGTAATCACCCGGGGCGGTGGGATGACCTGGCTAACCGGCACCTACGATCCTGAACTTAATCTGGTCTACTGGGGAACGGGCAATCCGCATCCGGTCGAGGCAGGAGATGCACGTCCCGGAGCGAATCTATACACCTGCTCGATCGTGGCGCTGGATGCAGACACGGGCCAACTGAAATGGTACTACCAAATTTCTCCCCACGACACGCACGACTGGGATGCGATCCAAACTCCCGTCTTAATCGATGGCACGTTCCGCGGCAAGCCGCGCAAGATGGTCGCGCAAGCCAGTCGCAACGGAGTGTTTGCGCTTTTGGACCGGAGAAACGGGGAGTCGCTCGTCACCGCTCCGTACCTCGACATCAACTGGATGAAGGGGGTGGACGAGCGCGGTCAACCCATTCCGAAAAAAGAGAAGGAACCACAGTTGGACGGCGCACTGGCGCGGCCCGGGGCCGCCGGTGGGGCGAACTGGGCACCTCCGAGCTTTGATCCGGAGACGGGTTTGCTCTACACCAGTGCCCGCCAAAGCACGGGCGTCTACTACGTTACGATGCCATCGAAGAACGCCGAAGGGTGGGCCGGTCGCGATTTCATTCTCCATTCGAGGACGTTGCTGCTAGCAATCGATTTTCAGACGGGCAAGGTTCGCTGGAGCAAGGATTTGAGCGGCGGCCGAGGAGGATGGGCCGGTGTTCTCACGACGGCGGGCCGCCTTCTGTTCACGGCTAGCGACAGCGGCAGTCTGATGGCTCTCGATCCGGCGACAGGCGACACGCTGTGGCACGCCTACGGCGGAGGGGGCTCGACGACCGCGCCCATGACGTATGAATTGGACGGCCGGCAGTATCTGATCACGCCCTCCGATAGCGTAGTGTATGCGTGGACCCTTCCCGAGAGGAGGTAATCGCACGTGGGGATGATCACAGGCGGCGAGCTGTTGGTACGAACACTTCTGCACGCCCACGTCGAGCACATCTTCGGGCTGCATGGCGCGCATCTGGAAACGATTTTTCAATCCTGCCTCGATCATGGCATCCCGATCACCGACACTCGGCACGAGGTCGCCGCAGGCCACGCCGCCGAGGGTTACGCGCGCGCCACGCGCACACTGGGCGTGGCCATGGCCACGGCCGGACCGGGCTTCACCAACATCATCACCTCAATTGCAAACGCCTATCTCGATCGTACGCCCGTGCTCTACATCACAGGATCGAGCGGTCTTAGAGAAGCGGAAACGAACACGCTGCAATCTGGTCTCGACCAAGTTGCTGTTGCAACGCCTATCACCAAATGGGCGCATCGCATCACGGTGCCCGACAGCATTCCCCGGCTGGTTGCGCAGGCCGTTCGGCTGGCTACGTCTGGCCCCATGGGGCCCGTGCTGCTGGACATGCCCATGGACGTGCTCGGCGCGCAGGTGGAGGAGAACTCAGTGGCGGTGCCCGAAAACGTACTCCTCGATTCGCGGCCGCTGCCGGAGCCGCGCGCCGTCGACGAGGCTCTCGAACTTCTCCGCCGTGCGGCCCGGCCGGTGATCTTAGTGGGGGCTGGCGCCTACCTGTCGGGCGCGGGCGATGAACTACGCACACTGGCAGAGCGCACCGGCACGCCGGTCTTCTCCGATTTTCAAGCGCACGGGCTGCTGCCGAGCAACCATCCGCTCTACGGCGGCACGTTCCACAAGATGGCCGATCTCGCTCGGCCAGACCAACGGCCCGATGTCGTGCTGGCCGTGGGCGTCCGATTCGGACTTTTCACGCTGGGCATGAGCGATCTGGTGGTGCCTCTGGCCTCGAAATTGATCCACGTGGAGATCGATCCCAAAGAAATTGGTCGCTTGCGACCCGTCGCGGTTCCCCTGGTCGCCGATCCCCGCGAGACCTTGCGCGCAATGAACACGCAGGCACAGTCACAGACCTGGCCCGACCGCTGCCATTGGCAGCAAATGGTTCACGCAAAGAAGGTCGAACGCTCGAAGCGCGCCGAGAAGGATCTGGAGCGCACCCGACCGCCGATTCATCCGCTTCAGGCCGTCAGGACGATCGTCGACACGGTTGCCGAGGACACCATCATCGTTGGCGATGGCGCCGAAGCCTACCACTGGATGAACGAAGTGATCCGGCAAAACCATCCGGGCAGTTACATCACGCACGGTTTTCTAGGCGCCGTCGGATTTGGCCTGGGTCTTGCGATTGGCGCACAAGTAGCGCATCCGAAGCGCCCGGTGCTGTGCCTGGTGGGAGACGGTGCGATCGGCTTCACCATCGCCGAATTCGATACGATGGTGCGTCACCACCTCCCGATCGTCGCCGTGGTCATGAACAACCACAGCTGGGCGGCATCGCAGCATTTTCAGGAAATTGTTTCCGGAAAGAATCGACTGAACGCGACCGAACTCCGCGACGCTAACTATCATGAAGTTGCCGCTGCGTTCGGTTGCTTTGGCCAGCGCGTCAGAGAGATCGAGGACCTCGGGCCCGCAATCAAGGCTGCGTTCGCCAGTGGCCGGCCGGCCTGCATCAACGTCGCCATCGACCTGGCGCCTTTGCCGCCGGAACTCCACCTGCTGATGTCCCGCCACTAGATCCCGTATGGAAACTCGCCCGCTCGGAAAAAATGGGCCTGCCGTTTCCCGGATAGGCCTGGGCTGCATGGGAATGTCCGGCCTCTACGGCCACGCTGACGACAACGAGAGTATCCGGACGATCCGCGCCGCTTTTGACGCGGGCATCAATTTGTTCGACACCGGCGACTTTTATGGCATGGGTCACAACGAAATGCTCTTAGAAAAGGCGCTCCGAGATCGGCCACGAGATCAGTTTTTTCTGAGCGTGAAGTTCGGTGGGATGCGTAACCCTCAAGGGGCCTTCATCGGTGTCGATGCCCGGCCTGCGGCCGTCAAGAATTTTCTCTCCTACACGCTGCGCCGGCTGGGGACCGATTACGTCGATCTGTACCAGTCGGCGCGCGTTGATCCCAACGTTCCCATTGAGGATACCGTAGGCGCGATCGCCGAAATGATCCAGGCGGGATACGTTCGCTACATCGGATTGTCGGAAGCCGGCTCTAAGACAATCCGCCGCGCGTGTTTGGTCCATCCCGTGAGCGCTTTGCAAATCGAATACTCGATTGTCTCGCGCGGCATCGAGGAGGACATTCTGCCGACACTGCGCCAGCTCGGCATGAGTTTGGTTGCCTATGGTGTTTTCTCACGGGGCTTGCTCACGAGTCGCTTCCCCAGTCGCGAAAGAAGTGCCCAGGGCGACATACGCGCACACTTTCCCCGGTTTCAAGGCGAGCATCTGAAACGCAATCAGCCGTTGATCTCGCGCCTCGAGAAGGTGGCACGGGCCGCAGGTCTCACGGTCGCCCAGCTTGCGGTGGCGTGGGTCCTTTCAAAAGGTCAAGACATTGTTCCTTTGATCGGCACCAAGCGCCCCGCACAACTGGCTGAAGCGATCCAGGTCCTGCCCAGAATGCTTTCTGCGGACGAGATCGGATCGATCGAGCGAGCCGTACCCCGAGGGTCGGTGGCCGGCGATCGCTACGGTCCAGAACAAATGCAGGCCCTTGATAGCGAGCGATCGCCTTAGGGCTTGCTCGCCAGATCGAGGAGCCGAACGGCTTCGCCGCTCAGCTCAAGAGTGGTGACCCCGAGCAAGTCTTGAAATTGATCGAGATTGGTTGCGCTGGCAATCGGCGCGGTCACGCCCTGAGCTAGGAGCCAGGCGATGGAAACCTGGGCCGGGGTCGCATGCAATTCCGCAGCCACGGTGTCGAGCGCCTTCAAAATGCGCAAGCCCCGCTCGTTCAGCATGTCCTTGACGCGATAACCTCGCGCTCTGCCCTGCAAATCCTTCTCCGAACGATATTTTCCGGTAAGAAATCCGCTGGCTAGCGAGAAATAGGGGATCACGCCAATATTCTCGCGCCGACACAAGTCTTTGAGCTCTGCCTCAAAGTCGGCACGATCATATAGGTTGTACCAGGGCTGCAGGCTCTCGTACCGGGGCAGACCTTGCTCGCCGCTGATCTTGACAGCCGCTGCCAGACGGTCGGCTTTGAAGTTCGATGCGCCGATCGCTCGCACCTTACCCGCCTTGATCAGCTCGCCGAACGCAGAAAGAGTTTCCTCCATCGGCGTTTCGGGATCGTCTCGGTGTGCCTGATAAAGATCGATGTAATCGGTTCGCAAGCGCGCCAGAGAGCGCTCGATGGCTCGTGCCATATAGGCGCGGGAAAGTCCCGCTTCGCCGGGGCCCATCTCAACGCCGAGCTTCGTCGCGATCACGACCTTGTGGCGACCGCCACGCTTGGCAAGCCAGTTGCCGATAATGGTTTCTGATTCGCCGCCTTGGTGCCCGGGAATCCATTTCGAATAGACGTCGGCGGTGTCGATCAGATTGAGGCCGGCGTCGACGAACGCGTCGAGCAGCTTGAACGACATCGCTTCGTCCGCCGTCCATCCGAAGACGTTCCCTCCGAAAGCCCATGGGCTCACTTCGAGACTGGAATTTCCGAGTCTGCGTTTGCTGATTTTCATCCGGCTGCTCCGATCGTTTGGCGTACTCTACGAAAAGGCATGTTAATAAAGAGCGCTTGGGAACCGCAACAGTCCGGCCCCTAGCAATGGCACATCGTTTGCCAGAGTTTCGTTTGCTATCATGTACACCCGAGGGGCGCAATGGTTGCGTCTAATCTTTACGAGGTGACGATCCTCTTATGAATCGGGCCAACAAGACGGACTACTTCAAAAAGGGATTTACCGGAACCCTCCGGCCGATCGCCTTTGCCGTTCTCTTGGGCAGTACGCTGGCGTGCCTAGGTGGCGCGATCCGGTCGGCCAAGGCGGCCGACCAGCAAAAAACGACGATGGACGGAGTCTTTACGAACGACCAGGCGACACGGGGCAAAGCTCAGTACAGCCAAGCCTGTGCCAATTGCCATATGGACGATCTGAGTGGCAGCGGCCAGGCCCTTCCGCTGGCGGGCGACGCTTTCACAGAAACCTGGGAAGGTCAATCCGTCGCCGACCTCTTCGACCTCATCCGAAATACGATGCCGCAGGATAAGCCAGGGACCTTGAGCCCCGAGGCAACCGTGGATGTGATTGCTTACTTGCTTCAATACAACAAGTTTCCTGCCGGTGCAGACGAACTCAAGAATGACCCGGCCGCTTTGAAGAACATCATCATTAGCAAAAAGGCCGGCGCGCCGGCCAAGCAATAGAAACTTCCCTCTCGTGCTAGGGCAGTGCGAAGGCCAGAAGCACGTTGCCTGGCATTCCGCCGCCGACGTTGGCGTAGCCCGACGGAGCATACAGTATGCCGTTGACGATCGTGACCCCAGGTCCGCCCATCGAGCCACCCTTGGCGGGAACTCCGTTCATCGAGTGGAATTCCTGAACTGTGTCGAACTGCCAGAGAACCCTACCATCGGCAGTCGAGAGAGCGCGCAGGGTTCCGTCCCATCCGCCCGTAAAAACCGCGCCCGGAATTGCCGTGACGGCCGCCGACTGGCCGAAGCGGAGACCGCCCTTGGTTCGGTTTTCACCGTTCGATGTCGGCCTGCCAAGATTGTCTAACGATTCTAGGCGCGTGATCCAAGCACGCTTTCCGCTGGCCAGCTCCAAGGCGGCAAACGTTCCGTCTTCAAGAGCCAAGTAAAGACGCTCGGAATCGGCGGCTCCGCCAAACGCAATCTGCCCGTTGTTGGGCGCCGTCGTTTCCGACAGATTCACGCTCCACAGAACGGCGCCCTGGCGGTCTGGATCGAGCGCAAAGACGGTACCGCTTTTCGGCGTCGCCAACAGGATCGGCTGCCCGCTCGCCAGATTCAATAGAATCGGCGAAGAACCGAAATCAAAATCCACTCCAAGATCCTTCGGACAATTCTCGGTTGGTTTCGGAACGCAGCCCACCATCCACGCATCATTGGGAACCGCTTGAAACGACCAGAGGATTTTGCCGGTCGTCAAATCGATCGCAAGGACCGCGTCGGAATTCTTCGAAGCGGGTTCGGTGTAAGCGTCTCCGGTTCCCACGTACAGGACGCCGCGCTTGGTGTCGATGGTCGGAGAATCCCAGATGGCGGCGCCGGCCGGTGCCCACAATGCGGTCCCGAGCGAATTCTTTCGAACGGGCCGGGGCGCCTCCGATATCGCATAGGTCCTCCAGAGCTGCTTGCCAGTGTTGGCGTCGAGTGCGACCACGCTTCCTCGAAACGTGCAGCAAGGGTAGGAAGGAGCAGCCGAAAAGGCTTCCTCGGTGGCGGAGATGGGCACGTACAGTCGGCCCTGGTAAAGCGCCGGAGCAGCGGTGATTCGCGCCGTGTAGTGATCGGAGAGCTCCTGGATCCAGAGCTGCTGGCCCGTGGAAGCGTCCAGAGCGTAGGCGTTCGCGCGCATGTCTCCGACGTACACCGCGTACGTCTCTGAACCCAAGCCTACGATCGGTGCAACCACGGGCGCAGTGCGCACGCCCGATCTCGCGTGGAAGGACCAATAGACGCATCCGGTCTTGGCATCCAGCGAGTAGACGTAGCCATTGTCGCTGCCAACAAAGACCCTACCAGCTACGACGCTAGGCTGCCCGTAGACGGTGTCACCCCCGGGAAAGCCGAACGCCCATTTCAGTTTCAATTGCGGCACCTGGTCTGCGGTGAGTCCGGCGTCTTGAGCGTTTTGAGAGCGGGTATTGCCGCGATCGGCTCCCCAGCCATTCCAGGAGGCAGTGCCAGATCGATCTCGAAAATCCGGATTCGTGACGCAGCGATTTGCCATCTTCTCCGCACTGCCTGTTTCGGTGAGATCGAGAGGGCGGCCGCCTAGGTATTCCGCCACTTGGCGTTTTTGCTCATCGCTAAGCGGCTGAGCGGGAACAACCATGGAGCCGGCCGTGACGGCCGTATAAATCTTCTCGGGAGTGAGTTTCATAAGGGTGGTCAGATCGGGTGCGCGATTGGTCGTGCTTGGGTTCGTGTGGCAGGAAGCACAGTGCTGTCCGAAGACCGTTTGCCCCGGCGGGGTTGGCAAAGGGCTCGCGACCTCTTGCGCGACTGCCGAGCCGCCCGCCCCGGCCCAGAAAACCATGGCGCAGACGGTGAACCAGTCGGTGAAAAAAGCAGCTCGTTTCATGCCAGCTCCGCACAACGTTCGCTTTGCGGAGCCGATCATAGTCGATCCATCGGATCGATGCCATCGCTCGCGCCGCCTAGGCGGCCCGTCAGAATCCGTATGGCCCGTTTACCACCCAGTCTCCTCACGGTAGAATCGCCCCGACCGAAAAACCTTCTAGGCAGGTCGGGGGGGTGCCATGGTCGCTCGGGTAACGCGCTTTCGAATTCGTGCCGGCAAGGTAGAAGAGTTTGAGGCCACGATCGAACATCTGATGGCCTCATTGGACGAGGCGGCTGGATTTCGTGTCTTTTTGCTCCTGCGCGGAGACGATCCGGGCGGACGGGACGCCACATCGATTTCAGTCTGGGATTGCGCGGAGAACATGAGCAGCAGCGAGAACACCGCTATCTATTACGAAAACCTTAAAGTCTTAATGGGTTGTTGCGAAAGCTTCTCTCCGATGCACCAGCATGAAGTGCTGAAAAGCAAATTCGCATATCTCTAAGCGCCCGCCCTCTTATGGTCGGGGTGAGGGTCGATCGATAGAGCGAGCTCTTTGGCAGTGATGAATTCAAGAAGAGCGGGAACGCCCTTTTCGGTCTGTTCGACGCCACGGCGGATGGCGGGGACAATTTCATCGGGATCGGTGACGCGCTCACCGTACCCTCCGAAGGCGCGCGCCATCGTCGCATAATCGCCGGAAATGTCGGTCGCCCGGTACTTTTCGGTCGATATCGGCATAACGGGAAGCTCCATCGCCATGCTGAAATTGTTGAGCAGAATCGAGAGGATCGGAATGCGTTCGCGAACGGCCGTTTCGAAATCCATTCCGGTGAAGCCGATGGCTGCGTCACCCCACACGTTGACGCAGAGTTTTTCGGGATGAACCAGCTTCGCACCCATCGCAAGGCCGAGGCCATAGCCAAGCTGGGTCGTCTTGCCCCAGCCGATGTAGGTGAGTGGCTCGGTGGTGCGCCAGAAGGGAGCGAGCTGATCACGCGGGCTTCCGGCGTCATGCGTGATAATCGTGTTGGTTACGTCCACGGTGTGCTGCAAATCCCAGAGAACGCGATAGGGAGACAGTGGCACGTCACGCGAGGTGAGCTTGGGCATCCACTGGCTGAGCCAGCTCTGGCGCATGGCCGCGATTTCCTCTCTGACCCTTCGATCGCGTGGTTTCCCCACGAGGCGCTCGACTTCAGCACACAGCGACTCCAGAGTCAGTTGGGCATCGCCAACCAGACCGATATCGGCTGGCACATCTTTGTTCAAATGGTCAGGATCCAGCGTCGCGTGAATGAATTTCTTGCCCTTGGGCATGGCAACACCGAAGAATGTTTCCGTGAAACTGCAGCCAGTGCCGAAAATCCAATCGGCTTGCCCCAGGAAATAAGGAACCATCGGAGGAAAGGAGTGTCCCCCTGCACCAAGCGAAAGCGGATGGTCCTCCGGGAAAGCGCTCTTGCCTTGGAGGCTCGTGGCCACAGGAGCGTCGAGCAATTCCGCAAGTCTTCTGAGCGGCCGCCAGGCGCGCGCGTAGTGGATTCCCTGCCCCGCGTAGATGACGGGGGCCTTTGCCTGGCTTAGATGGGCGGCCGCCCGACGTACCTCCGCCAGGTCGGGACCGTAACGAGTGGTCACCGTCGGCGAGTAAACCAGCGGGCCGGAGAACTCCTCGGCAAACAGATCGCTGGGAATTTCCACCAGAGCTGGGCCTCCACGTCCATTGCGAAGGCGAGAAAAGGCGCGGCGAAAAATGTTGGGGATCTCGGCGGCGGAGCTGATCGGCTCAGCCGATTTCGCGACCGAGCGCATGCTGGTGACGGAGTTGAAATTGGGGCTGACATGCGCCAGACGACGCGCGTAACCCATCGGCAGCACGAGAATCGGAACCGATTCGCTATAGGCTTGCGCAACGCCGCCAAAGGAGTTCTCAGCGCCGGGGCCGTGCTGCATGGCGAAGACGCCAATTTGGCGTCCGCTACTTAAACGCGAGATGGCATCGGCCATGTGAAGCCCGACGCGTTCCTGACGAACGATGATCGGCCGAATTCCGGCTTCCGCCGCGGCCTCGATCACGTGATTCACGGGATAGCCGACGAGGACTTCCACCCCTTCCCGCTTCAGAATTTCGGCAATGGCCTGGCCCACTTTCATTCCGAGGGGAACCCCTTACCGGATCGCCTAGCGCGCGAACTAGCCAACAAATGTGCCAGGATACCCGGTAGAATGGCCCCGGCAAAGCCAATTTCTCATCCGGGACTCCCCTACTGTGAAGGGTGTGAGGGCGATGACGCGAGAAGAACGCCGAGTTTCCTCTCCGCGTGTGGTGAATGTCGGCGACCTGCGGCGCCTGGCGCAGGCGCACTTGCCACGAGCCGTCTTCGATTACATCGACGGCGGCGCGGAAGGCGAGGTCACTCTGCGGGAAAATTGCCGCGCGTTTGAGGACGTGACGTTTCGACCCCGCAATGCCGTCGCCGCCGAGAACACCGACTTGCGTACCACCGTGCTAGGAGCGGAACTCTCGATGCCGCTCCTGCTCGCGCCCGTAGGATTCAGCCGGCTGATCTATCCGCGGGGGGAGGTATGGGCGGCCGAGGCGGCGGCCAAGGCCGGAGTCGGATACGTCCTTACGACCATCTCCGGATCGGCTCTCGAGGAGGTCGGCGCGGCCTCGACAGGATGCCGGTGGTATCAGCTGTATCTAGTGGGCGGCCGCCAAGCAGCGGAAGCCGCTCTTGAGCGCGCGCGGACAGCCGGATTCAGCGTGCTCGTAATCACCATCGACACGGGAACGTTCGGCTTTCGTGAGCGTGACATTCGCAATGGCGCCGGGGCACTGATCGGAGAAAAATTGCTGCCCAAACTGCGATTTCTTCCGCAGGTTCTTGCGCACCCGCTCTGGCTGGCGGGCTTTCTGCGTGACGGGCGCATGTTCGTCTTGCCCAATGTGATCGTGCCGGGACGCGGACCGCTACCGCTTGCCGAAACGCAGGCCAGCCTGGCGAAGTCGGTCGTCACCTGGCAGGATTTCCACTGGATACGCAAGGTGTGGCCGGGTCCGATCGTGGTGAAGGGCGTTTTGACAGGCGATGACGCGCGGCGCTCGCTCGATGAGGGTGCTCGCGGCGTCATCGTCTCGAATCATGGAGGCCGCCAACTTGACGGCGTAGCCGCGACGCTGCGGGCTTTACCGGAAGTGGTGAGGGCAATCGAAGGGCGGGCAGACGTTTTGGTCGATGGCGGCATCCGGCGCGGGGGTGACATCGCGAAAGCGATTTGCCTAGGTGCCCGCGCCGTGCTGATCGGCCGCGCCTACGCCTATGGGTTGGGCGCTGCCGGAGAGGCCGGAGCGTCACGGGCCATCGAGATTTTGCGCGCGGATCTGAAGCGGGTGCTCGCGCTTCTTGGCTCGAAATCGATTGCCGAGCTCGACCGATCGTTCGTCGATGTGCCGGCGAGCTGGGCCAGCGAGCCGCGCCGTTAAGAGTCAGGGCGAATCGGGGCCACCAAACAGAAGCTGCGGCTCAACCATTTTGCCTGGGTTCATGCGGTTGTCTGGATCGAGTGCCTGCTTGATCGCCCGCATCACCTCCAGCGCGCCTCCGTGCTCGACCGCAAGATACTTTTTTCGTCCAATGCCGATGCCGTGTTCGCCCGTCGAGGTCCCGCCCATGGCAAGCGCGCGCAGAATGATTTTTTCCTCCAGTACTTTGGCCTCGGCAAGCTCAGCCGGATTTTCCGGGTCGAGCATAAAGGACATATGAAAGTTGCCATCGCCGACGTGCCCGACGATGGGCGCGGGAAAGGAGGCAGCGGCGGTGTCATTCTTCGCGGCCACGATCGCATCCGCTAGGCGGGAAATCGGCACGCAAATGTCGGTCGTAAACATTTTTGCGCCCTTGCGAATCTGAAGATTCGCGAAATAGGCGTTGTGGCGCATTTCCCAAAGCGTGGCGCGCTCCTCAGGCGTGGTGAACCATCGAAAGCCGGTTCCGTGATGCTCTTCGGCCAACTGACGCACGGTTTCGGCTTGATCGCTCACCGAGCGTTCGCTATCGCCATGAAACTCAAAGAAGAGGATGGGCGCGACAGGATAGGTCGTTTTCGAGTGGCGATTGCACGCCTCGATCTGGGCTTCGTCCATCAGCTCGATGCGAGCCACGGGCACACCGAGTTGAATCGTGGCGATCGCCGTCTCGACCGCGTCGCGAATCGTGGCGAACGTGCAACAGGCCGCCGCGACAGCTTCCGGCAAAGGATGCAGACGCAGCGTGATTTCCGTAATGACGCCGAGGGTACCTTCGGCTCCGACAAACAGCCGCGTCAGATCGTAGCCGGCGGCGGATTTTCGCGCCGAAGTGCCCGTTTTCACGATGCGCCCGTCGGCGAGCACCACCTTGAGACCCATTACGTTTTCGCGCATGGTGCCATAGCGTACCGCTGTAGTGCCCGAGGCGCGCGTGGAAGTCATGCCACCAAAGGTGGCGTCGGCGCCGGGATCAATGAAAAAGGTGAATCCGGTAGTGGCCAGGGCGCGATTCAGCTGCAAGCGAGTGACCCCGGCCTCTACGGTCGCCTGCAAGTCTTCGGGGCTAATGCGCAGAATTCTGTTCATCTCACGCATGTCGATGGCAATGCCGCCGTGAATTGCGTTCACCTGGGCTTCCATCGACGTGCCCGCTCCAAACGGAATCACCGGTACCTGGTGTCTCCTGCTGATCTTCAGGATTTCGCTGACTTCTTCGGTCGAATGCGGAAAGCAGACGACATCGGGCAACGCGGCCGGATGATAGGACTCGCCGCGGCTATGGTGCTGGCGAACCACCTCGGCGGTCGTCGCACGGCGCTCGAGCAACAAATGGAGCTCGCCGAACGCTGCTTCGATTCGCTGGGTCAAAGGGCGGCCCGGATGCGCGTTTGTCGCCAAGATTCGACCTCAGGTTACTGGTGGACCGTAACGTCGTAGTAGCTGACCGAACTGTCGCTTGCCAACCCAGGATCAATGCGTACGACCTGAAACGTGCTATCTCGCAGGTCGACGACCGTGCGGCTTAAGATATCGTGCGTTTCCCGCTCCAACTCCGGCGTCGGTTTCTTGGTGCGCTTCGGGCGGGAAAGAGCCGTGGCCGACAGGCGATAGGTGAGGGTCCGCGCCTCGGGATCCCGAGCCACGAGTTGCACGCTGGAGCTGGCGCCTGCACTCTCCTGAGGGCGGTCATGAAACCATCCTCGCGGGGTGAGCAGAACAAAAGCCAGGATCACGGCGACGAACAAATCGTAGGGCCAACTGCCCCTCTCGTAGGACCAAAAAAAAGTTCGAACCATAAACATCCAAAACGCGCGCATCGGTGTCAGTGGGCTGGTAAGCCATCGACAACCATGCCATCGCGCATATGCAGGACGCGACCTCCATAGGTTGCGGCTTCCGGGTTATGCGTGATCATGACGATGGTCTGACCGAGATCTCTGTTTAATTGCCGCAGCAGTGCCAGAACCGAATCGGAGCTTTTGGTGTCCAGATTTCCCGTAGGCTCATCGGCCAGGACGATTTTCGGCTCACTAATGATGGCCCGGGCGATGGCCACGCGTTGCTGTTCTCCCCCAGACAGTTCCGATGGTTTGTGATGGAGGCGTTCCCTGATCCCGAGTAGGCCGACCACGGCCTCGAAGCGATGCGGGTCGAAGCCGTTTCCATGAATATGCTGGGCGAGGGCAATGTTATGGTACGCATCGAGAGTCGGCAGGAGATTGAAACGCTGAAAGACGAAGCCTACCTTGTGGCGGCGCAACAGCGTCCGCGCCGCGTCACTCATCTGTGTGAGATCGTTGCCGTCCAGCAGCACTCGACCACTGGTCGCTTGAGCGAGCCCTCCAATCACGTGGAGCAGTGTCGATTTCCCACAGCCCGAAGGACCCATGATCGAAATAAATTCTCCGGGAAGCACCTCGACGCTGACGCCCCGAAGAGCCGCGATCTCCACTTTGCCCGAACGATAGACTTTCCAAAGATTTTCAGTCTTGAGTATCGGCTCCAAGCCGGCCCCCAACAGCGCTACAGTGGAAAATATTCTAGTCGCGTTTTTCGGTTCTGCCTAGCCGTGATGTCGTCGACGCCCACCGGCTATTCGTAGGCCAGCGCCTCCACCGGATCCTTGCGGCTGGCAAGCCATGCGGGATAACACGCGCCCATCAGTCCGCCCAGCAACGCGATCACGCCGGCCAGGCAAACCCAGCGGAGGGTGATTAAGATGCTCAGGGCAGGGAAAAGTCTGAGCAAAAGCACGCGCATCAGATAGCTTAGTCCGACGCCGACCACCACGCCGCCCAGGCAGAGAAGAGTTGTTTCGCTGAGAATGATTTCAACGATGTAGCGTTTGGAGGCACCGAGCGATTTCAGCACGCCGATCTCGCGCGTGCGCTCTAGGATGGTTGTGTACATCGAAAGAAATGTCACCAGGAATCCGATGCCCACGGCGATTCCGATCATTACGTTGATGAAAATAGCGAGCCCGGGCACGCTGGACGACGTGATCTGCGACATGTAGTCCTTGAGCGGCCGCACTTCATAGCGCGGCAAAAGCTGACTAACCTCGTCGATCGCCGCCGCCGCGTGGTCCGAGCGGTCACATTTCAAGAAGAAGATGGACGCCTTGTCGTGCGCCCCAGACATCTCTTGCAGCGTGGACATTAGCACGAAAAGGCGCGCGCCTTTGCCATGCTCGATGATTCCCGCCACATGGAAATCGTGTTCGAGAACATGCAGCATCTGCCCCACCTGAACCTTCTTGGCTCGAGCGTAGACGTCATCCACAAGAATATCGTTGGGATCCTGCAGATCTCGGCCAGCCTCGAAAACGAAGCCCTTCGAGACTTGGCGGAACGTGTCAGGTTGGATTCCGTAGACGAGGTCGAGTCCGTTCACGGAATTAAACTGAACAAGGACCGGGGCGACCGCTTGCACATATTCAAGCTGTGCCAGCTTCGGGCCGATGCTAATGGGCATGGGCGCACCGCTAAACGCCATGAAAACAGAGGCGGAGGGAGGCTGGACCATGATGTCCGCACCCACGCCCTCGGTTCGCTTCGCCGTGTCGAGCAACAAGCCGCTGGTCAGGCCAACCACGATGATCACGAGGGTGACCTCGATGGCGACGGCGATCACCGTGATCGCCGTGCGAACGGGCCGGTGAACCGCGTTGCGCAGAACCAGATGACTGATCAATTCTTCTTCTCCTGCCTCTCGTCGGGCGCCACCTGCTCGGACACTTCGCCGGCGTGGATCAATTCGGTTCCGGGAGGCTGCTCGAGGATAAATCGGTCGGCGGAAATCATCTCGTTGAAGATCCCTTTCTTGATCTCGATCTGAAGTTTGTAATCGCTGTCCGGACGAAACAGCGAAATCTGGCGCGGATATTTCACTGCCCCAAACAGGTCCCAACCGCGGAGCGATACATCCGAGGTGAGCTGTCCTCCTGAGTCGTAGCTCTGGATACGCGCGATGTCCAGATTCGAACGATCAAACCAGATGCGCCGCGCAATTTCCCAATCCGGGGAGGCTTGAGCAGCCGAGGCCGGTTCGCCCGCCGCGCGTACCACCGTCAATACATAATAGCGTGAGCCATCGTCGTTTGCTTCCTCGATGAGGACGGGTGTCTGAACGGGAATAGGGGCCCAGAAAATCGCGCTGGTGAGATGCTCGGGGCGAAGATTCTCGATCGGCTTTGCCGATGGGCGACCCAGGGTCGCCGAACCGGTGATGAATTTGTGCTGCGAGGGAATGAAGATGTGAAACGTCTCGCCGTCACTCACCATGTCGAAGATGTCGGTGCCCACGACCGGCGCTTGCCCGATCACGCGAATGCTGGCGGGTTTCTCGGCCAACAGGAAACCACCGATCTCATGGTACTGCTTGATCGCCCCCGTATAGCTGGAACCGGCCGTGAGAGTCATACTGACCGAAGCGTTGACAGATGTCACCGACCCGACCTGTTGACGGTAGCGCTCAATCAGTTCCCCCTTGGTCGCAACCTGAGGAGGCTGGAATGCCCCGGAAGGCTTTACGACAGTCGTGTGGCTTGCGGCACAACCCCACGCCAGCAACGGGATCAGAATGGCGAAAACGGCGAGGAAAGGGCTGTCGCGGTCCAATTGGGGCGGCTTCCGACACACAAATTAGAAAATTTAGCAGGCCGGCTTGACGAGTGTCAAACCAGCGGGCGCGCTGGTGCTGATGCGCCAGTGCCGACGCGCTGTGCCGTAAGCGATTGAAAATGTGGGAGAGCGGGGTCTTCCGGTACGAGGGTTTGTATGACATCCGCGGTGGGCGGAGGGCACACGCTGCTAGGTCATGAAGCATCGTCGTAGCCGATAGAGGGTTCGCATCAATGGGTTGGGCCGAGGTGCGGAGCCTCGCCGCCCGTGGCGATCCACGCGGAGATATCGGCGATGACCTGCTCGTCGACATGGGCGGGCTTTTCGTATTCTTGCGGAAGCGAAGGGCCCGTGCCAGCCATGAAAAGATGGTTCAACGAAGGATAGAGCTTCAGCGTAACGTTCTGGCGTGCGGCCAGCGCGGTTTTCCAGTCCTGGAAGTTCGTGGCGGGAGACACCTGAAAATCGCGACCCCCTTGAAGGATCAAGATCGGAATTCTGAGCGTCTGCGCGACAGCGACCGGATGATAGTCGCGCAAATCGAGCCAGTAGGATGCTGGCATGGCACCTCCCAATAGGAGGATGCTATCGCCGGGTTTTAGGTCCGGACTTTCAATTTTCTTGACGGCCCCTTCAATCGCCGCGACTTGCTTTTGCTCGTCCGGGGTAGGAGAGGACTCGCTGGCCAGGATGTAGTGCACTTCATCGAGCAAGATCAGCTCCATCGGGCGCGTGTTGCCGGCCAGCATGACAATTCCGGCGATTTGGGCGTCATCGACAACAATGCGCGGCTCGAGGTAGGCGCCCAGGCTGTGTCCGATGAGGAAGATGCGATGGGGATCGACTTTTTTCTGTTTGGCGAGAAGTACGGCGGCGGCGCGCGCGTCGCTGATGGTTTCTTCATCGACCGTCAGTTTGGCGGGATCCTCGCTGCTCTGTGACCCGTATTTCTGCGTGCGCTTGACGTAGCGGAAAACGATGATGCCATGGCTGGCCAGGCCCCAGGCGAGGTCCTTTAACGGCTTATTCGGTCCGACCGTTTCGTCCTGGTCATGCGGGCCCGAGCCGTGCAGGAGCACGACGGCGGGGAACGGGCCGTTGCCCGCAGGCACCGACAACATTCCCGGCAGCTGGAACTTCCCATTGACGAGAACGAGGGGCTGCTCGGTAAATGAATCGGGCTTCGCGTAGGTCGGATTGGTCCACGGCGGCTCCGGTTGCTGATGCGGCCCGAAACGAAGGCTGCCTAGCCTGCCGTCGTCACCCAGCGCCATTTGCGCGTCGACGAGGGCTTTCTGAAATTTGCAGACCACGACAATCGTGTCGAAGTTCTGAACCCTACCGGTCTTGGCAGCCGACACGATCGAATCGAATGAACCCACATGTTCCAGAATGCTCGCCCAGGCTGCGGCGAGCCTTCCGGCAGGCAGCGCCGCAGACATGTCCGGGGTGTAACGCTGTTCCACTCGAGCGAATTCGCCAGCGGCGATTTCGAGAACGATCTGTTTGGCGACAGCGTCTGAAGACGGTTGGTTCGCCGACTGTTGCGCCACCAAGGGCAAGGGCGCCAGTGCCAGGACAAGGATCAGCATCCGAGAGCCCTTTCGGCGGAGCCAACTACCCTGATCAGCGGTCGCGCTCACGGCAGAACAGGATCATCGGCGCTCGCCAGATCGCCGTGCTTGTCAGCGCCGTGAATCTTTCCGGCGGCATCAACAAAGAACGAGCGGCGACCCGTCTTCCCATACGTGTCGGGAAGCGCGGCAAGCTCAAAGGCCGTCTCATCGTCCTGCGCGCCAGAAACAATCCGGTAGCGAAAACGATAGCCGCCGTCGCTGCCGATAGCTAACGCGTCGTCCACAAGTGAAGCCTGATCGGGCGAAACCTGATCCTTTGGCGCAGGCCCGAGTTGTGCGAGGGTGTCGGGAAGCTTTCCGAAAGCGCGACGATACGTTTGGATGGCATCGGCCAAACTTCGAAGATTCGAAAGGGCGGTGTCCTCGCGCGCGGCCAAGTCGGATTCAGCCCACTGTTTGGAAAGCTGCGGGATGTCGAGAAGAACCAGCCCCAGGGAGATGAGCCGCCAGCCGCCGTGTTCGCGTACGAGCCCGAACTGGGTGGTTTCACCGTCTTTGACAGCCACGGGAACGAACGCCAGATTCTCGTCGATGCGTGCGGCATCGAAGCGGAACTCGGCGGTGCCTTCCGGCGCCGTGCAGCGAAGCACGGTGTGATCGTGGTCGTCTGAGGAGAGCAAGGGCTTACCGCCCTGCTCGCTTAGAGCGAGCCGCTTGAGCACCGCCGTCCGCTCATCCGGAGGTAGAGCACGAAAGGCCGAGGCATTATCCGCGGTGAGATAGTTTTCGAATTGGGCTTCGTTCGAACGACAGGCCGCCGAAAGAGCGGCTGCCAGCGAAGCCGCGGGATCGGTCTCGCGCCCGTCTTGTGCCAGCAGATGAATCGGGAAAGGCAGCAGGATGACAAGCACAGCCACAAAAAAGCAGCGCGGAACCATCAAGACTCCGATTTCACGCGGGCGAGAATGGTTGCCAGATTCTCAGTGAACTTCGACCGCGGCACTACTTCGCGACAACCCGCCGCGCGAGCGCGCTCGGCAAGATCCAACTGCACGTGGGAAAGAAAACCGATCAGAGGAATCTCGCGGCCCTGTGCTTGCACGCGGCCCACGGCATCGAGCGGACTGGCTCGTGCGTTCAAATCGATTAGGACAAGCTTCGGCACAGCTTGGGAGAGCTCGTCCTCGAGCGCAGCAGGCGTCTGGCAGGTGCGCACTTCGATGCCGAGCTGCTTTGCCGTTTCGGTTAGCTTGGCCTGGAAAAAAATGTCGTCGATGAAGGCCAGGACGTCCGCCATCGTATTCTTTCCCTCCTCTGTCGTTTACCACGTCGGAGGGTCGAATGCAAAGGATCAGGCCCTGCGGAATGAGCGATTCGCAGGGCCTGACGTAGAACTCGCAGCTACGCCGCTCGGATGGCGGAATATCGTCCCGAATAGAGCGCATCCTCGGAAACCCACATGCCGTGGAACGTCATCCGCACGCGGTGGGGGAGCTTTACAATCGCCACGGGTCCCGCTTCAACGTTTTGGGCATCGAGGATGGCGAGGTCGCTGCGGTTTTCGGCCATGCGGTTCACCAGGGCGAGAAGGTAGCCGTCGCCCTCGGGCGAATTCGGTTTGCGCGGGGCAAACAGCGGTTCCTGCACGCCCGAATCCGGGCCTGGGTTCCACAACCGTGCATTACCCGTCTTGTGATCGAATTGCCCGACTGAGCTAAGGCCAATCGCTCCCGCCGACGTGCGGCTCGGATCGTGGCAGATCACGTAGCCCTTTCGATACTGCCCGTTGCCATAATAACGATCATCGGCGCGCGGCATTTCGCAGAGCCAATCGTAGAGCTGCTCGGTTTTGTAATCTTCCGTCTTACCGGCCAAATCGAATGTCAGTCGCGTAAGATGAGGAACACCCTGCGTCGGATCGGGAGGTGTGCCGTCATGGTTGGGAAAGAAGAAAAACGAGCTGCCTCGCGACAGGCAGACATCGAGACTCACTTTTGCGCCGTCGCTGCTCCCATTCATCATGTGCCCGGCAAAGCTGGTGGGGCCACGGAACCAGCGGATCTGATCGGCCGTGCCGTAGCGCGGCACGATAGCGACAACCGTCTCGCGATCGCGGTGCCAGGTGTAGAACGGCCCGCCCTTCTTCAGTACGTCGACATCGGTGAGTAGGGGGAAAAACGGAAAGATCACGTAACGGTCCGAAATGGCAAAATCGTGCACCATTCCTGCCCACGGTGCGTTGAACCAAATTTCGTGCTTCAGTTTGCCATCCGGACCGATCACGTAATAGGCGACATCGGTTGTCCCGTCACCTTTGGCCTGGTAGGCAAAGGTGAGAAGCTCGTTCGTGGTCTGGTCCAGGTGCGGATGTGCGGACATCCAAAGCGACTTGACCGCGCCGTTGTAATCGTAACGGCCCATGGTCTCAAGCGTGTAGGGATTCAGCTCGTATGGCATGTCGTCTTCTTTGAGCGCGAGCAACTTACCGCCGTGCCAGACGACATTCGTATTGGCCGTGCCCGAATTGCAATTCGCGGCGATGGGGTCGCGCGTGTAGCGGTTGCGGTAGCGGCCAAACATAGCGCGGCGGTGCTTTTCTTGGATGCGAAAGCGTTCGGTGCGCACATAGCGGCTCTTAAAGTCGACGTGGCCGTTCTCGAATCGGAACATGACCACCATGCCTTCGCCGTCGATGAAGATATCGTCGTTTTGCATCGGCGGATACTGGCGGTCGGGTCCACAACGATAGAGAATACCGTTCAAATCCTTCGGCACTTGGCCGTAGCTAACCTCACAATCGCGCAGATCCGCTTCGAGTCGCACGGGCGCGCCAAAACCCTGATAGAGCGGAATATCCGGGAAACGCACGGCACCTACTGTGGATAACTCCTCTAGGTAAATGCTGCTCATCGCATGACCTCCGCGTCGGCTAGGGCACGAATTATATTACAACTGCCCCCGTCTTACGTGCGGTCAACGGCGGCCGATTCGGTCTCCATCAGAGGGACACAAGGCAGAGCAACGCGTTCGGTTTAGTCGTCAGCGCCAGCCGTTCCGTGCGCGCCGACGGTCTGATCCGGAACATCGCCGATGCGGCCTTTCAAACGGTCATAGACAGTGTATTGGCAAGTCGAACCAAGCGCTTCGTTGTAATAGGTGGGGACCCCGAGGGCGTCTCGTAACTCCTCGTTGAAGCGGCGCAGATCCCCGAGTTCGCTTACGCGCACCGGAAACTTGCGCCCGTCGTGCGTCAGGAGAAATTTCTGATAGCCCGCATCCCACAAGTGCGTAAACTGCCCCTGCAGCATAATGGAGGGGATGATGGTCATGTGAAAATCTCCATTCGGCTCTTTCCGCAGCTCCGCCCCGCAATTATATTTCTCGATGCGCGCGACTCCGCCTGAGCTACGGACGGTGAACCCCTTGGCCGAAAGCGATTCTACCAATGACTGCGTAAAGGCCTTGTTCACATACCACATGGCAGTCCAGGATATGAATTCCGCAAGTCCTATGTAAAGTCAAAAAATCCGGTCGCGGCCGCGTTGCTCTTTCCACCTAAAATCTGTATATATCACGGCCATGTGCCGGGCCGGTGCGTCAACAGTCATCGTCGGATTCGACAGATCGCGCCGACGCCCGATGGGCAGGACTCCGAGGAGCGTTTTCGGACTGCTTGTGGGTCTCGGACTATGCGCTTACAGCGCGACCGGGCAGGCGACGCCCGACGGTGAGGCGCTGTTTCAAGAGCATTGTGCCGTCTGCCATCAGAACGCGCCGGCGGGCGCGAACCGAGCGCCGTCACCAGCCGTGCTCGCCGGAAAAACACGCGAGGAAATTGTGCGCGCGCTCGAATCCGGGACGATGGTGATTTACGGCAACCGGATGACGGCCAGGGAGCGGCGAGCCATTGCGCGGTTCCTCTCCTCGAACACGGCTACCAGTGCCGACGCTGCATCAGCCAATCTCTGTCCGAGCAAGAGACCGATCACTCCGTCTCTGTTGGCAAGCCCAGAGAAGTGGAATGGCTGGGGTGTCGATATCGTGAATAGCCGTTATCAGACGCATACCTCGATTGGCGCCGACAATATCGGGCAACTGAAACTGAAATGGGCGTTCGGCGTTCCCGATGCAAGCACCGCCTACGGACAGCCAACCGTTGTTGCAGGGCGGTTGTTCATTGGTTCTGGCGACGGTAGGGTTTTCGCGCTGGACGCTCGAACCGGGTGCATGATCTGGACCTACCAGGCTGAAACGACCGTGCGAACATCCATTACGGTGGGGGCGGGCGAGGCCGGGAAGTTTCTCGCATATTTCGGAGATGGAGAGGCGAATCTCTATGCAGTCGATGCAGAGAATGGAACGCTCGCGTGGAAGGTCCGAGCCGACCCGCATCGCACGGCAAGGATCACTGGGGCACCCCAACTCTATCGCAACCGCCTCTACATTCCCCTGGCTTCGAATGAGGAACTAAACGGCGGCGACCCAAGTTATCCCTGTTGTACATTTCGCGGAAACGTCACGGCCGTCGACGCGCTCACAGGAAAGCAGATCTGGAAGGGCTATGCGATCGTCGAGGAGCCGTCGGAGACAAAGCCGGGCACAAGCCACGCAAAGTTCAGTCCGGCGGGGGCGGCCATTTGGAGCGCGCCGACAATTGACGCCAAACTTGGCCGATTGTATGTGGGAACCGGTGACGCATACGTCGATCCGGCCGCCGACGGCACCGACGCGATCATTGCCTTCGACTTAGCCACCGGAAAACGCCTCTGGGTGCAGCAGAAGACCCCGGACGACGTATTCAACTTCGGTTGCATTGACCCGCGGCATTTCAATTGTCCGCCGCAACCGGGTGAAGACGTTGATTTCGGCTCCTCGCCGATCCTCGAGAATCTCGGCAGTGGACATCGGATCCTGCTAGCTGGGCAGAAGACAGGAGTGATGTATGGGCTCGACCCCGACCATGGCGGCCAGCAGCTGTGGCAACTGCGTGTGGGGCATGGCAGCGGGTTGGGGGGAATCGAATGGGGCTCGGCGAGCGACGGCCAGATTGTCTATGCCGCGAACTCCGATATTTCCACGCTCAGACCCTCCCAAGGGCCTCCCCCTCCCGCGGGGGGTCTTGCGGCCATTGACATCCGCACGGGACAGCTGGTTTGGAAAGTGATGCCTCCCAAACCGGCGTGCCAAGGCCAACCCGGTTGCAGCGCGGGCCAGCTCGCGGCTGTGACGTTGCTGCCGGGCGTCGTTTTCTCCGGGTCGATGGATGGTCACCTGCGCGGCTACTCAACCACAGACGGGAAGATCATCTGGGATTTCGATACCTTGCCCGATTTTTCGACCGTCAACGGCGTCAAAGCCCACGGCGGTTCCATGAGCGGAAGCGGCCCAGTTGTGGTGGGCAGCTGGCTCTACGTAACGTCCGGTTTTGACGTGACAACCGGGATGCCTGGGAACCTGATCCTTGCTTTCGAGCTGGCGCCTGCTATGAACAGTTCGGGGTCGAAGGGGCATTAGCGGCTGGTTCGGCAGGTGCGTGCTGCGCATCGAATGCGGCGTAGGGGTTCCGTGTGAGCCTTGCGCAAGGCTCGTAGTTTGCTAGACTGACGGGAGTTAGCCTGCCTAGAGCGGCAGGAAGTTGGCACGCACCTGGAGCCATTTGGGCTATCGTTGTTGTGGCCAAAGGGTTTAGAGCAAAGATGACCGTGGTGGAGAAAGCCGTACCAAGAGTAGACGGGCCTGAGGCCGTGCGACTGGTTGGTGAGCCGCTGCTCGATCGGATTGGCAACACCCCTCTGATTCGGTTGTCGCGTCTTGGTGCCAATTGGCCACACGTCGAGATCTGCGCCAAGGCGGAATGGTTCAACCCCGGGGGCTCGGTGAAGGACCGAGCGGCGTACGCGATGATTCGCGAGGGCGAGCGCACCGGAAAGCTGCGCCCCGGAAAAGTGATTCTCGACGCCACGAGCGGGAATACCGGCATCGCTTACGCCATGATCGGAGCAGCCCTAGGATATCGCGTCAAGCTGTGCCTGCCGTCGAGCGCGTCGCCCGAGCGGAAGCAGATTCTGGCGGCATACGGCGTCGAAGTTATCTTCACACCGGGAGATGAGGGAACCGACGGAGCGATCCGGCGGGTTCGGGAGATTTATCAGGCGGACCCAGAAAAGTACTTCTATCCTGATCAGTACGGTAACCCAGCCAACCCCGCGGCACATTATCGGACGACCGGTCCGGAGATCTGGCAGCAAACAAACGGCCGCATCACTCATTTTGTGGCGGGTCTGGGCACGAGTGGAACGTTTGTGGGCACGACGCGTCGCCTCAAAGAACTGAATCCGGAAGTCCGCTGCATCAGCATGCAGCCAGACTCGGGTTTTCATGGCCTGGAGGGGCTGAAGCACATGCCCACGGCGCTCGTGCCGCCGATCTACGATGCAACCCTCGCCGATGAAAATATCGAAGTCCAAACCGAAGCCGGGCAGCAAATCGCAAAGCAGCTGGCTCGCGAAGAGGGGATCCTGGTGGGTGTGAGCGCTGGAGCAGCGCTTTGGGCTTGCCTCGCCGTGGCCAAACGCCTGCCGCACGATAAGCGTGCCCTGATCGTAACCGTGTTCCCCGACTCCGGCGAGAAGTATTTGAGCGAGCGATTCTGGAGTGAGGAATGAGTGGGGCTCGGCTCACGGTCCGACAAGAAATGCTTCGCCGTATTCAAGCGCACGGTGTCGAAACCTATCCCCACGAATGTTGTGGCGCGCTGCTCGGCCGCGATGGGCAGGACTCGCGGGAAGTAATCGATGTCGTGCCGCTCGCCAATCGCCGTGGCGACTCGCGGCACAATCGATTTGAGGTGACGGCGGACGACGTCCGGTGGGCCGAGAAGGCGGCAAGAGAGAAACGGCTGGAGCTGATCGGATGGTACCACTCGCATCCCGATGCGCCGGCGCGTCCAAGTGAATACGACCGCGATCACGCTTGGCCATGGTATAGCTATGTGATCGTGAGCATCCACAACGGTCTTGCCCGCGATACGACTTCCTGGCGCTTACAGGACGATCGTACTGCATACGATCCGGAACCGATCGAGACCGTGGAGCACCCTGCTGGCATCCAATAAGTCTCTGCACCGGAGGAGGGTGAATGGCGGTTAAGGTGATTATCCCGACGCCCTTGCGGGCGTACGCGGGCAAGCAGGAAAGCGTCGAAGTACAGGCTGCGACGGTGGCGGAGGCACTATCCGCCGTTACAACCAAGTTTGTAGAGCTGAAGAAACATCTGTTTGGCGATGACGGTCGGCTGCGAAGCTTCGTCAATGTGTACGTCAACGACGAAGACATCCGCTACTTGAAGAAAGATCAGACAAATGTCAAGGCAGGCGATACGATCAGTATTGTTCCGTCGATCGCGGGAGGCACTCGCTGAACAGCGTTAGTGAACGGAGAGTTTTTATGGCCACCAAAATTCAGTCTCCCCAGAGGCAGGGGGTCGACACGAAAAGCAGCGGGCTCTCGAAGGATGAAGTCCTGCGCTACAGCCGTCACCTCATCATGCCCGAGGTTGGCATGGATGGACAGCTCAAGCTGAAGCAGGCGAGGGTCCTCTGCATCGGCACGGGTGGGCTTGGCGCACCGCTGGGGCTCTATCTCGCGGCTGCCGGCGTGGGTCAGATCGGGTTGGTCGATTTCGATGTGGTCGATTTCACGAATTTGCAGCGCCAAGTTCTGTTTGGCACAACTGACGTGGGCCGTCCCAAGATCACGGCGGCGGCCGACCGCCTGCGGAATTTGAACCCGGAGATCCGCATCGACGCCATTGAGGCGCGGCTGAGCAGTGAAAATGCGCTCGAACTGTTTCGAGATTATGACATCATCGTCGACGGCACGGACAATTTCCCGACTCGCTACTTGGTGAACGACGCGTGTGTTCTGCTGGGTAAACCCAACGTTTACGGCTCGATTTTCCGGTTTGAGGGGCAGATCACCGTCTTCGGGTATCCCGAAGGCCCCTGCTATAGGTGTCTTTATCCGGAACCGCCCCCGCCGGGTTTGGTACCTTCCTGTGCCGAAGGAGGAGTGCTGGGTGTACTGCCGGGAATCGTTGGCACGATCCAGGCGGCCGAGACGCTCAAGCTGATTATCGGCAAAGGCCAGCCGCTGGTTGGGCGCTTGCTGTTGTTCGACGCACTCGGAATGAAATTTCGCGAGCTCAAGCTGCGCAAGAATCCGGACTGCCCCGTTTGCGGTACCCATCCGACGGTGACCAAGTTGATCGACTACGCTGAATTCTGTGGGATTCGCGGCGAGGAGGCGCCAGGTACCGTGACCAACATTCCCGAGATGATGCCGAAGGAGCTGAAGTCGCGTCTCGATCGCGGCGACGATCTCTACATTCTCGATGTGCGTGAACCGCACGAATACCAGATTTGCAATCTGCACGGCCACTTGATTCCGCTCGGGGAACTTCCGCAGCGCGTCCATGAGCTGGACAGCTCGCGCGAGATCGTGGCGCACTGCCGCAGTGGCAAGCGCTCCGCCGAGGCCGTCGAGTTCCTGCAAAAGGCCGGCTTCCGTAAGATATGGAATCTGAAGGGTGGTATTCTCGCGTGGTCGGATGAAGTGGACCCAGCGGTCCCGAAATATTGACGCCGACTTGGCGAGCGAGCGAGACAACAGCGGAGGACGGAATGGCCACGACCAAGATTACGGTTCGCAGCGACGGCTCCATTCGGGTCGAAGGAGACTTTGAGATCGTCGATCAGGATGGCCGGGTCTTTGGTCTGGCCGGCCGGACCAAGATTGGCCTGTGCCGTTGCGGGCACTCGGAAACGAAGCCATTTTGCGACGGCTCGCACAAGAGAATCAACTTTCAGAGCGTGATTCAAGCCTACGACCTACCCCCCGTGCCGCCTGCTCCGCCCGTCGCCCCCCCCAAGGCGTAGTCACGCCCGGCTCCCGCAAGAAGGTTCTGCGCTGTGCAGGAATTGCCAGCGGTCGCGAGACTGTGTGTGTATCTTTTTGATACACGTGCAACGGACCCCACCAAAAGCCACAAGCAAATCGATATACTTAGCCAACAGCAGCACCAGTCCACACAACGGCATATTAAATGCAGTTGGGGAACAGGGGGCGGTGCCGTTTGCTTTTTCCTTGGGGGGCAAGGTGAATTGGGCTGGCAAGTTCGGGAGGAAACTACGCATACGGCTTGCGCTGATCGGCGCGGCTGGCGCGGCCTATGCTGTTCTGCTGTGGGTCTTGCGCAGTTCTTCCTACGCGGCGGAACCTCTTCTTGACACCTATCTCCAGATGGCGGGCAGCCTGATCGCTTTTACCTTCGCTGCCAATGCCCTGGTGCGATTCCGCGGAACTCACGACCGGATGTCGCTGATTCTGGCCTTTGGCTTTGTGGTGGCGGGGCTGATTGAGGCCGGAGCCAGCATGGCGCTTTATCGCGGGATGTTGGTGACGCCGTCTGTCAGCGACGAAATCTCGCTTGGTTGGCTCGCCGGACGAACGTTGCTGGGAATCGTGCTTTTGGCCTCTCTCGTTGTGGAGCAGCGCATTCCGGTCTCTCGCGATCCGGGCAAGGAGATTGCCGGCGTGGTGCTCATCGTCGGCGCCTCGGCGTACTTGACCAGCGTCTTCTACTTTATGCTGCCGCGCGCTCCCAAGATCCATCCCGGCACATTGTTGCCGCGTTCTTGGGACATGTTGCCGGCAGCGATTTTCATCGCCGCGACGATAGGCTTTGGCTGGAGGCTGCGCCGCGCCAGCACGGCGCTGGATCGCGCTCTATATATCGGTGCGGCACTGAACGTGATCTGCCATGTCACGATCAGCCAATCGCAACGTGTTCTTGACGCGCCCTACACGCTGTCGCATGTACTTATGGTGATGAGCTATGTCGTCGTTTTGGGTGGGACATTGCTGGACAATGCGCAGCTATTCGATCAGGTCAGCCGGCTGGCCGCCTCGGATTCGCTGACCGGGCTCGCCAATCATCGCCGGCTCCTCGAGGCGCTCGAAAATGAGATTCAGCGCTCGCGGCGCACAGGCCGCAGTTTTTCCCTACTGCTGTTTGATCTGGATGACCTGAAGAAGATCAATGACAAGTTTGGCCACCTGATGGGAAGCCACGCGATCAAGCGCCTCGGTATGGTGCTGCGGAACAACAGCCGGGCCATCGACACTCCGGCGCGTTACGGCGGCGACGAGTTCGCGCTCGTCCTGCCGGAAACCGGACCGCACGAAGCCGAGCAGACCGCCGCACGTATTTGTGAGCGGCTGGCACGGGACGGTGAAGAACCGACGATATCAGTCAGTGTGGGACAAGCGGTGTATCCACAGGACGGAAGCTCGATCGAGCAGCTTCTGGGAGCGGCCGATCTGGCGCTCTACCGAATGAAGCGGCGGGGCGAGGGAAGGTTGCGCTTGCATCAGATCGCCGCGTGCTTGTAAGCAGTCCAGGGGTGCGGAGACATGCCGTTGGGGATGGGACTCCCAAAGACGAAGAATTTCTCCGTTCTGCGGCGCGATACGCGCGTGCCGATGGAGGTGGAAGTCCAGATCCACGGTCACTCGATCTTGCCGGGCACTGAGTCGACCTTCACAGAGAACGTCAGCGCCCGAGGGGCCCGCGTGCTGACCACGCGGCGATGGAAGGCCAACGAGCAGCTTGTAATCTCCACCACGGCCGGCTCGTTTCGCTCCGTCGCACGCGTCGCCTATTGCCAGCTGGTCCCACGTGCAGGCTATGCGGTCGGACTCGAGTTCGTAGACCCGACTGGGAGCTGGGTCGTCGACCCGCAGCCTCCTTCGGCTCGACAGGCCGGGAACTTCTCTACTGAATGAACCCAACCTTGGGCTCTTGTCCCGCCGGCGGGCCTTCCGGCAGAGGGCCAAACTGCGCTTCATAGCGGGTGATGTTTTCCTCCAGTGCACGCAGCAGCCTCTTGGCATGACTGGGGTTGATAATGAGGCTGGCGACGAGCTTTCCCTGCGGCACCGTCGGGAACAGGTAGACGAAATTCAGCGTAAACTCTTCGGCGTTGTGATGCACCACCACAAGATTGGAATACTGGCCAAGCAACTCCTTCTCATCGGCTTTGATCTGTACCTGTTGCTGCGGTTTCGGCGCTTCGGCCACGACCCCCTCCTTGTTGTGCCAACGTCCATTCTCGCGCCACTATAGCAAAGCGGACCCGTCTGGCCGATCACTTTTTCACAGCCACAGCAGCGAGAAGGGTTGACGCTGCATCGAGTTAAGCGTAGTTTATGTATGGAGTTTAGTACGGTTAATATGAAACGACGCCAGGACGCGCCGGAAAACAGTGCGACAGCACTGCCCTTGGGGCCAGCCCACCCCACGACGGACGTTGCGGCCGCGTCTCCCCTGGCCCGCGATCTCGCCCGTCTGTTGACGCACGAGGATGTGGATCGGGCTCGCGACCGCTGGGCTGTGAGCCGCGCTCGCAGGGCCGAGGGCCATTCCAAACTAGGAGGAAGACTCTCGCTGGTGTGGCTTTTGGTCGGACCGGGCGTGCTCGTCTTTTTAGGAGAAAACGACGCCCCCAGTATGCTTTCCTATTCGGCCACGGGCGCGCGCTTCGGCATCGGCTTCTTTATTCCTTTTGTGGTACTGACATTCGCGATGGGGCTGGTTGTGCAGGAAATGACCGTGCGCTTGGGGGCGGTCACGCACCGCGGTCACGCCGAGCTGATCTTCGATCGGTTCGGACGATTCTGGGGTCTGTTCGCCATGGGCGACCTGGTTCTGGGAAATTTTCTGACACTGGTGACCGAATTCATCGGAATTCGAGCCGGACTGGGATTTTTTGGCATCCGGCCGATCGTTGCAGTGGGGGCCGGGCTGGCGGTTGTCTTTGCGGCCATCACCACGGGACGCTACTGGACCTGGGAGCGGATCACAATGGGCCTCGCGGTGTTCAATGGCCTGTTCGTTCCGGCGGCGCTGTTGGCGCGCCCTCATTGGGGCTCGGTAGCCTACTCGCTGCTGACCTGGACGCCTCTGCCGCATGGAAGGATCTTCGACATTCTTCTGCTGATTTTGGCGGACATCGGCGCAACCGTGACACCGTGGATGATTTTCTTTCAGCAAAGTGCGGTCGTGGACAAGGGCATGCAGCCTCTCGACATCGGCGCGGGGCGGTTCGACACGCTGCTCGGTGCCTTACTGGCCACGGTGTTCGCGATCGCGGCGATTGTCGCGACGTCGCCGCTGTTTCACCACGGCATCGACGCCTCCCAGTTCCAGGCAGCCCAGTTCGCCGAGGCCCTCGAGCCCTGGATCGGACATGTCGGCGCTGCGCTGTTTGCGCTCGGTATTTTCGAGGCTGGGATGGTGGCGGCGATTGCTATTTCCACATCGTCCGCCTACGCGTTTGGCGAAGTGCTCGGCACCGGACATAGCCTGAACCGGCCGCTTCGCGAGGCCTGGCCGTTCTATTCCACACTTCTGGGATCAGCCTTGACGGCCGGCGCGCTCGTGTTGGTACCCCACGCTCCGCTTGTATTCATTGTTCTGATCGTGAATGTGATAGCCGTGCTGGCGATGCCTCCCGCACTCGCCTTTCTGTTGCTGCTGGTGAACGATCGCGAGGTAATGGGAGAACACGTGAACAGCTTCTGGGAAAACACAGCGGCCATCACCGTGACTGTGCTTTTGATCTGCGCCGGCATTGGATTTGGACTGGCAACCGTTTTTCGTACCAGCTGAACCGACACAGACCAAGGAGGGAGAGCGTGAAACCAACCGAGATCGAGGTCAAGGCAAGCGCAGCAGCGCTCGAATGCGGCCCTGACGTTCTGCCACCCGATCTGGAGGATCCAAGCGTCGTGCTTTCCGTTTTGGAAGCCGACCAAGTGGTCGCCGCCAAGCAGCGCACGCACTTTGGGCGCAGGAATCTCTCCCTCGGGATGCGCGTCATGCTCTGGGGCCTGCGATTCTATGTGTTGGTCATGCTTGTGCTCGTGATCGTGTCGGCCATCCGGGCCCTCCATCCCGCCCCTTAGAGGGAGGCGGTCACGTTGTTGGAAGCCCACGCGCTATGGCAGAATTTCCGCTCGTCCCTTCCAGGAAAGGACGCCCTACGGCACGGGGTGCGCAGCCAGAGCGATCGGGCAAAAGGGTTCAGCTCGTCGGTTTCGTTGTTCTTCTGACGGCTTTGGGCCTGGCCTTGGCAGCACTGGTTTTCGCTGTCCAAGACTGGGCGGCGCGAGCCCAGGCACGCAAGCTCAACAATCCCTACCCACCGAGCGCCGAAGCGCTCGCCGCCGGGACGCAGGTGTACACGCAACATTGCCGGAGCTGTCACGGCGCTTATGGCGACGGCAAGGGCGAAAAAGCTGGCGAGTTATCGGTCGCACCCGGCGACTTCACAGACGCAGCGAAGATGGACTTGTTAAGCGACGGCGAACTGTACTGGCAGATCACCAAAGGTCATCGTCCCATGCCAGCCTTTGCCGACAAATTGAACGAGCAGCAGCGCTGGCAGGTCGTGGACTACCTGCGCACATTCGCAGCCAAGGCCAAGGGACCGCCGGCCGGACATCCTTAGCCGAGCGCGGATCGTCACTTTTCGACGCGAATCGCTTGCCGTGGTGCGGCGCGCACAATGGCATTGCGAGATTTGCGCTCCTCAGGAAACGGCAGATTCCGCGTCATCTCCTTCCGCACAAACTCGATGAACGCTTCCATCTGTGCCTGCATCTCGCCCATTTTGTCACGCATATTCAGAATGATCTCGATGCCTGCCAGATTGACGCCCAACTCGCGTGTCAGATTGAGGATCACTTCTAGCCTCTCGAGATCCTCGTCCGTATAAAGCCGTGTGTTTCCCTGCGACCGCGACGGCTTCAACAGTCCTACGCGCTCGTACAGCCGCAAGGTCTGCGGATGGAGCTTATACAGCTCGGCGACCGCGCTGATCATGTAACCGGCCTTTGCCTTTTTTCGCATTCGCACCCATCTCAGACAGCCGCCCGCGCGAAAACTTCGCGTCGCGGGTCCTGCTGGTCGAGCTTACTGAGTTCCTTCAAAAGATTTCGCACGCGCTCATCTTCCGGCTTGGGCACGACAACCTGCACCTCGATGATCTGATCGCCGCGCTCACCCGGGTGGCGCGCCGAGGGCGCGCCCTTTTCGCGCAGCCGCAGCTTTTTGCCGCTGTTTGTGCCCGGCGGAATGCGCACCTGCGCACGGCCATCGATCGTCGGCACCTCCACCTTCGCGCCCAGAGAGGCTTCGCTGACCGTAATGGGCACGACGGTATAAAGATCGTCTCCGCGTCGCTCAAAATACGGATGCGGCTGCACATTGGTGATGATGTAGAGGTCCCCAGGCGGCCCACCTCCTGTTCCAGCGTTGCCGCGCCCGGCGACGCGCACGCGCGATCCAGTCTGCGCGCCAGGAGGTATGCGTACGTCCAACGTTTCGACGCGCGCCACGCGCCCCTCGCCGCCGCAGGTCCGACAGACGGTGTGAAGCTTGCCGGTCCCGCCGCACCGCGAGCAGGTAATCTGAAAGCGCATCTTTCCGCTCACCTGCGTGACTTGGCCTGAGCCGTTACACGTGGGGCAAACTTTCTCGTCACCCGGCGCGACACCTGTGCCGTGGCAAACGTTGCAAACCTCCAGCCTTGTGAAACTCAACTTCTTCACCGCGCCGTGCATGGCCTCGGCGAAGGTGATGTCAATCTGATATTCGAGGTCGCTTCCAGGCTCGCGCTCGGTAGCTGTGTGTGCAGCCGTCGCTCCCCGGAAGAATTGGCTGAACAGATCTCGGAAGCTCGTCCCGCCTCCTCCCGGAGCGCCTCCGAAATCGAAACCGCCGAAATCGAAATGGATATCTTCTGGCGATTGTCCGCCATAGGCGGCGCCAGGCCCTGGCCCGCCTGCGCCGGGCGCATTGAACCCGAACTGGTCATACATCTGGCGCTTTTTGGGATCGGAAAGGACCTCGTAGGCTTCCTGAATCTGCTTGAATTTTTCTTCGGCGGATTTGTCGCCGGGATTCAGGTCAGGATGATACTTGCGTGCCAGCTTTCGGTAGGCGGCGCGGATCTCCTTGGCGTTGGCTTTTCGCCCGACCCCGAGTAGCTCGTAGTAATCCGTCTTGGTTGTCGTGGCCATATGGTGGATTCCCGGAGCTGGCTCGATGCCCTCCTACAGAGCGCTTTTCACAGTTTGGCCCATCGCGCGTTCCATTCCGCCAGCTCTTCGGCCTCACGCGCGAGCTCCTCTTTCTTTTCTCGCTGGCCTTCGGACCGCAGGGCCATAGCGGCTTCCTTTTGGTTGGCCCGCTCGATCCAGCGGTCGATCAAAACCATTTTCTGCGCGACGCTTTCCGGCGCCGCTTTGAAGCGCAAGAACGTTCCGGTAATCTCAATCGATCGCGGTGCGAAATCCGGCGGGACGTCCTGCTGCGCGTCGTAAAACAATCGCCGCCAATCACCGGACGGCGACTCGCTGATCGAAAGCTGCACCATATAGAAATTGTCGCGGACCTTCTGGACCGCCTGTGGCGCACTCGCCCGCCGGATGTGGCTCATGCTCCGCCGCTCCCAAAAGCTCGCAGGGGCGGGTAGAAACCCGCCCCTGCCGTGCTCCATCAAGTCCCTGGTTTAGTTGGGCTTTTTTGACTCATCGACATCGACAAACTCGGCGTCGACCACGTCGCCTTGGCCAGCGGTGGGCCCCTGGCCCGCCGCACCACCGCCGGACTGTCCTTGTGCTCCGGACGCAGCTGCACCGGCAGCCTGTTGGGCCTTGTAGAGTGATTCGCCGAGGCGATGCAGAGCTTTGGTCAGGCTTTCTGACGCCGCGTTGAGTCTGTCGGCACCGCCCTCGGCCAGGGCTCGCCGTGCCTCTTCGATCGCGGCTTCCGCGGCCTTGACGTCTGCGTCGCTGAGCTTCTCGCGGTTTTCCTTGATCAGCTTTTCACCCTGGTAGACCAGACTGTCGAGCTTGTTGCGAGCCTCCACTTCCGACAGGTGTTCCTTGTCCTCGGTCGCGTGCGCCTCGGCTTCCTTCTTCATGCGCTCGGCCTCGTCCTTGCTCAAACCAGTCGAAGCAGTGATGGTGATCTTCTGCTCCTTGTTTGTCGCGGTGTCCTTCGCCGAGACGTTGAGGATGCCGTTGGCATCGATATCAAACGTCACCTCGATCTGTGGCAGGCCCCGCGGCGCCGGTGGAATTCCGATCAGATGGAATTTCCCGAGGGAGCGGTTGCCGCTGGCAACCGGCCGCTCGCCTTGCAGCACGTGAATCTCGACCGACGTCTGGTTGTCTGCTGCCGTTGAAAAGATCTCTGACTTGCGCGTCGGGATCGTTGTGTTTCGCGGAATCAGAACTGTCATTACGCCGCCGAGGGTTTCGACACCGAGCGAAAGCGGTGTCACGTCCAGCAGCAGGATGTCCTTCACCTCTCCGCCCAACACCCCGCCTTGAATGGCTGCGCCCACCGCGACGACTTCGTCCGGATTCACACCCTTGTGTGGCTCCTTCCCGCCGAAGAGGTTCTTCACAATGTCCACCACTCGGGGGATGCGAGTCGAGCCGCCGACGAGCACCACTTCGTCGATTTTGTCCGGCGTCAAACCAGCATCACTCATGGCCTGCTTCACGGGCCCGACCGTCCGCTGGAGCAGATCTTCCATCAGCTGCTCGAGTTTTGCCCGGGTCAGCTTCACCTGCATGTGCTTGGGGCCCGAGGCGTCGGCCGTGAGGAACGGCAAATTGATCTCTGTCTCCTGCAATTGTGACAACTCGATTTTGGCTTTCTCTGCTGCTTCCTTGAGCCGCTGAATGGCCATGCGATCTTTGCTCACATCGACGCCCTGGTCGCGCTTGAACTCTGCCACCAGCCAATCGACGACGCGCTGATCGATATCGTCGCCGCCCAAGTGTGTGTCGCCGTTGGTCGACTTGACTTCGACGACGCCTTCGCCCACTTCCAAGATAGAAATATCGAACGTGCCGCCGCCAAGATCGTATACGGCGATCGTCTCTTCTTTCTTCTTGTCGAGGCCGTAGGCCAGCGCCGCCGCCGTAGGCTCGTTGATGATCCGCAGCACTTCCAGGCCGGCAATTTCCCCAGCCTGCTTGGTGGCTTGCCGTTGGCTGTCGTTGAAGTAGGCCGGGACCGTAATCACGGCTTTCGTTACTTTCTCGCCCAGGAAGTCTTCCGCAGCGCTTTTCAGCTTTTGCAGAATCATGGCGGAGATTTCCGGCGGGCTGTAGGTCTTGCCGGCGATCTCCACGCGCGCGTCATCGTGCGGGCCGCGCGTCACCTTGTAGGGAACACGCTTGATCTCATCGGCCACTTCCTCATAGCGCCGCCCCATGAAACGCTTGATCGAATAGACCGTATTCTCGGGGTTGGTGATGGCCTGCCGTTTGGCTACCTGGCCCACCAGCCGCTCCCCCGTCTTGGTAATTCCCACGACGGAAGGGGTCGTGCGGCCACCTTCTTGGTTGGGAATCACGACGGGTTCGCCGCCCTGCATCACGGCCACAACCGAGTTGGTCGTGCCTAGATCAATACCGATAATCTTGCTCATAGAATCCGCTCCTGACAAACTCGCGCTGGCTCGGCTCGAAACGGCCTGCCGTTACGACGCGGCTAGGATACACGTTGAGCGTACTATTGTCAAGTTTCTTGTGTGTATATAAGTTGATTGTATAGTTACAGTTAGGTGGATTTGTGTCGTCGTTGGCTTCTGGGACTCGCTGCGTTCCCAAGGGCGCTAGGCGAAGCTAGCTCGGTCGTTGGGCTTGCTTGGCTTCCCATCGCCGGCCAATGGCGGCCCTGCGATGAGAATCACATCGTTGCTTAGGCGAAACGCCTGATGAGTCGCGGGCGTCGGAGCATCGATTCGCGCTACAATGGGCCCAGATGCAGCCTGACCATGAGGGGGAAAGGAATTGAATTACCGATCTGATCAACTGCTCGCGCCGACCTCGTTTGGAAACCAACGGCCCATCCGGACCTGGTGGCTTGTTGTCCTTCTGTTGCTCTCGGCTACGCTTTTTCCATCGTTCGTGCAGGCGCAAGGCGCCTCGTCAACGACAGTGAAGTCATCAGGTACATCTGCGGCCAAGACCAACACCGGTGCGACCAAAAACGCGGACCCAAAACCGGTTGCAGCCGGCCCCCTTGTGAAAAGCTACGGCTCGGCTAGCGCGCCCATTCGAATGGACGTGTTCACTGATTATCAGTGCCCATCCTGCCGGAACTTCTACGAAAGCAGCCTGCGTCAACTGATTGCCAGCGACTACGTTACGTCGGGCAAAGTCTACCTGGTGCACCATGATTTTCCGCTGCGGGCTCACATGTATTCGGGCCTGGCCGCCCGTTGGGCGAACGCAGCTGCGAGGGTCGGCGAATTCCCCGAAGTCGAAGCAGCTCTCTATGAAAACCAAGATGCCTGGGGAGCCAGCGGAGACATCCCTAAGTACGTTGCCGCGGCAATGCCCGCGGCGGACTTCAAGCGCATGGAGACACTTGTGAAATCCTGCGAATCGCCTCCTCCCACCTCCAGTTGGGACCACGGAGACCCGCTCGCAAACGATTCGCATCCCTGCGCCTTTGACTACGCCGTTCGCGACGATATCGAGCTGGGCTACAAAGTTCCTGTCCAAGCCACGCCAACCTACGTCATCACGTACAAAGGTCAGAAGTTGCCGGCTGGATCGGGCATCGTCTCATGGCCGATTTTGAAGCAATTTTTCGATTCTCTCTTGGCGCAGCAGTAAGCGGACCGGTCTCGCTGTGTCGAACCATCGAACTAGCGTTCCGAGTGAACACAAGAAGTGGGGGAAAGGTCTCCTGCTCCTGGGGCGCGTTGCGCTCGGGATCGTCTTTATCGTCGCGGCCTATATGAAGATGAGGCCACAGCCAGCAATGGCTTGGTCGCTGGCTTCGATCGAAACCTCGCTTTCGATGTTTGCGATGGGCGTCGACTCCTACCAGATCTTGCCGCCGTGGGCGGTCAGCCTGGTCGCTCATGGCCTACCCCCGTTTGAACTCATTTTGGGCTTGTGGCTGCTGACCGGAGTTGCCTTACGCGCCTCTTCGTTGGTTGCCGCGCTCATGATTTGCGGGTTTTTTCTGGCTATGACTTCGGCCTACCGGCGTGGCTTAACCATTAGTTGTGGGTGCTTTGGTCCAGGTGAGCAGATTGGACCGAAGCGGCTCATCGAAGAGGGTCTAATGCTGCTTCCGCTCGCTTTGGCCGTTTGCATCGGTGCCTTCCTGCTTTCGAAGCCGCGCACCCCACTGGGTGACGCGACCCCCTCCACCTCGCCGGTCGAGTCTTGATGAGCACGCTGACGTCTGCAGGTTAGGTAGGTGTAAGGACCCGTGGATCAATCGGCGTTGGAAGCTAGCGTCGGATTGGGGGACACGTTGCGGAGGTAGCGCCAGGGGTTTACCGGCGTGTTGTAGATGCGCACCTCATAGTGAAGGTGAGGTCCTGTCGAGCGTCCACTATCGCCTTCATAGCCGATCACATCGCCCGCCTTCACGTGCATGCCAGCTTGGACGTTGAAGCCAGACAGGTGGCCGTACCAGGTTGTCACTCCAAAGCCGTGGTCGATAATCACGAGCCGACCGTATCCCGCACGCTGTTCTACCGTTTCGGCGATACCGTCTGCCGTAGCTCGGACCACGTCACCGTAGTGGGAAGCAATATCCAGTCCTGAATGGAACGCACCTTCACCGCTAAACGGATCCATGCGCTCGCCGAACACTCCGGTGATGTGCCCCGCCACGGGCCAAAGCGTGGGCGCAATCCCCAGCGTGGTCAACTGCATCGCCGGAAGCAGCCGCATACCCGCGCTGGACATCGAGACGGCGGTCACATTCTTTTCCAAATAGCTAAACTCGTCGAGAGAGGTCTGATACTCCGCTTCCTCCGGCGTGGCACTCCCGTCGGTGAGCCCAAATGGCGTCTGGCTAAAGTGCGTGATACCGTAAGCCATCGCGACCTCGCCCGCCAGCGACTGCAGAGAGTTCAAGCGCTGGTTGGTATCCGACACCTGGTTCTGCAGACGCGTATATTGCCGCTTGAGCGATTCCTGTTCTGCCCGAAGGGAATTGTAGCTGGCCGCCTTCCAGAGCATGCGCGAGTACGACCCCATCCCCGCCGCGATGGTGATTCCGCCGACAACCGCAAGAATCCCCAACACATGCAGCGCGTACGAGGGCACGCGCAAGCGTCTCATGTCGCCCGAGGCGCTCGAGGCAATAAAAAAGGTGTAAGACTTGCTTCTCATAAGTCTTAGCGAGCTTCTTCTAAAATGATCCTGCTGTATGGTCGGCTTGATGCCGCGCGCCCCCTTCCACGGCCCGCCGTCGCCATTAGTGCGAATGCGTTAGATTATAGGTTTGAACCGAGAGCCCTGGTTCGAAACCGGACGGATTGTATTGACTTTAGCTCTGGGCGTCAACCCTGATCTTCTCCCTCCCTAGATTCCTGTCCTCGCTTCCGAATCCAAGGAACTCTATAATTCCAGGGTTTAGTGCATTCTACCGTGTGGCGGCAGCGCCGCACAAGCTGGTCTGACGTACAGGTGTAATGTCGGAAGATCAATTGATCGAACGGATTCGCGTCGCACTCTGCCAAAGGAGTGTCACTGGCTCGACGTTGCACCTTGGTATCGGAGACGACGCAGCTGTCGTCGCTGCTCGCCCGGATGCCGACTGGGTATTGAGCGCGGACGCATTTCTAGAAGGCGTTCACTTTCTTGCGGATACCCACGCCGATTCTATCGGGTACAAGGCACTGGCGCGAGCGACGAGTGACCTTGCTGCCATGGGTGCGACGCCACGCTTTTTCCTGCTGACCTTGGCCCTACCACAGAGCCGCATCGGTCGATGGCTTGACGACTTCCTGGGTGGCTTACGGCGCGCAGGCGATAACTTCGGGATGATCCTCGTCGGAGGCGACACTACCCTGAGTCCCGCGATTTTTATCAGCCTAACGGTCGTGGGCGAAATCGCTCCTGGTCGCGCCGTTACACGTTCCGGTGCCAGTCCTGGCGATCTGATCTTTGTCACAGGTACCCTGGGAAGCGCTCAGCTCGGTCTGTGGCTGTTGAAGAACCACCTGTTAGGACCGATCCATCGCCGTCCCAACGGTCGGTTTTCTCCGCTAAAAGCGCACTTGTATCCTGCTATCCAACATCGTCTGGGCGCATGGCTGGCGGATCACCGCCTTGTATCGGCCATGATTGACGTATCGGACGGACTATCGACCGATCTCGATCGCTTTTGCCGAGCAAGTGGCGTGGGAGCCCGCATCTGGGCGGACCGCCTTCCCTGTCCCAGGCTCCCTAGCCGGCTGCGGGGCAAACCTCTCAAAGCATCTGCGCGATGCGGATTTCGGCCACTCGAGCTGGCACTGCACGGAGGCGATGACTATGAACTGCTGTTCACCTGCTCTCGGCGCAACGTAAAGCGTTTGCGGCGCGCGCTGCGGTTCGCCAAGTTCACAGAAATCGGCGAGATCGTGCGCGGCCGTCAAGTCACACTCATTGAAAAGGATGGCGCGGCGCGCCGGCTGGTTCCAAGAGGATGGGATCCGTTTCGCTCATAGAACTACTGCGGAGCCGGATCGGTCGCCGACGTCGTGGCGTGTGCCTCGGCAGATGGCGCGGGCTCGGATGATTTTACGGCTGCCGATGATTTCGGCGGCTCAGGCACGTTCGGCGGTGCTGGTTGCGGCTGTGTGCTTTTGGCCTGCGTGAGGCCCTGCTCGGCCGCATCGGCAGGAGGAGCCGTATCCGGTGTATCGACTTGCACCAGATGGGCGCCTGTTTGTTTTTCGAGCGGCACTACATTCGGAAAGTCTTCGACCGGCAAGCCCTGCATGGCTTGCTGCATAAACTCGATCCAGATCGGAAGTGCGGCTCGCGCGCCGGTTTCCTTCTTACCCAGCGATTGACTGGGCTCATCGTTTCCCATCCACACGCCGGCCGTGATCTGTGGAGTGAAGCCGATGTACCAAGCGTCGGTGAAATTGTTCGTCGTTCCGGTCTTGCCAGCCGAAGGGCGGTTGAGTTCCTTGGCACGGACCCCGGTTCCGAACTGTACGACTTCCTCGAGCATGGCGACCATCGTGCGTGCCACGTCGGGCGGAATCACATCCGTCACAACCGGCCGTGCCTGTTCGAGAACCGATCCGTCGTAGGACGTCACTCGCTCGATGAAATACGGATCGATATGAATTCCGTCGTCCGGGAAGACGGTAAAAGCGGAGATGTGCTCAATGGGCGTTAAGTCGGCCGCGCCAAGTGCCAGCGGCAGGTACGGCGGCAGGGGGCTGGTGATTCCGAATTTGCGCACAAGATCGATCGTGTTCTCAATGCCGACTTTGTCGAGCGTACGGACGGCAGGAATGTTGCGAGAGTCGGCCAGGGCGCGGCGCAGAGTGATGCGTCCTTCGAATTTCTCGTCGTAGTTATGGGGTGAGTACTCCTGCCCGCCGCTGCGGTATGTAACCGGCGCGTCCACGACCGTATCGAAGGGCGAGGCTCCCTGTGCAATCGCTTCGGTATAGACGTACACCTTGAACGAGCTGCCCGTCTGGCGCAAGGCCTGTGTGGCGCGATTGAATTTCGATTCTTCAAAATCGTAGCCTCCCACCATGGCCTTGATTCCGCCCGTCGCGTTGTCGATGGCCACGAGCGCGGCCTGAGCCATCGGCTCCTGCTCGAGCTCGACCTGCGCCGCCGTGCCCTGGATCTCCTTGATTTGCACGATCACAAGGTCACCGGGCTTCACTAGCTCCGTGATCACTTTGTGTCCGGTCCAAGCACAGTCGGCTGGCGTAAGCATGGCGTGGTACGGGCCGATCTTGATCCAGGCGAACGTCGGCTGGGCTGAGGTCACCAGCCCGGTGACGTAGTCGCCCTTCTGCATGGGCCCTTTCCAGTCGTCACTCTGATATTTGTCGGGCGTTCCCAAATTCTCATCGATGACGTTGTGAAGATGCCCGCGCCACCCATGGCGGCGGTCGTAGGCGTGCAGGCCGTCGCGCACCGCTCGATCCGCTGCTCTTTGCATGGCCACATTCAAAGTGGTATTTACGCGCAAGCCCTGCTCGTGGACGGCTGCCGTGCCATAGGTGTGCTCGAGATACTGGCGAATCTCTTCGACGAAATAGGGAGCTAGGTCATTGCGCAGGGATGCGATATGAAGAGCAAGCGACTGCTTGCTTGCTTGTTCAGCTTGCGTCGCACTGACCCTGCCATCGTGTTCCATCAGTGAGAGCACCAGATTTCGACGGGCTAGCGCACGATCGGGATGCGTGATCGGAGAATAGATCGGGCCACGGATCATGGCGGCGAGCAGAGCGGCTTCCTCGAGCGTCAACTCGCCGACCGGCTTGCTGAAATAGTACTCCGACGCCGCCTCGAAACCGTAATTCCCTGAGCCAAGATAGATTTGATTGCAGTACATCGTAAAAATCTGCTCTTTGGTGTAGTGCCGCTCAATTTGCAGGGCGAGGATCGCCTCCTCGATCTTGCGGTGAAAGCTTCGGTCAGAGCGATCGAGGAACAATCCGCCAGCCAGCTGCATGGTGAGCGTGCTGGCGCCCTCAGCTTTGCGGTGGGAAAGAAGATCATGCCAGGCCGCGCCCAGCACGCGCGGGAAGTCGACGCCCCAGTGCTGCTCAAAATGCTGGTCTTCAGTTGAAAGGACGGCATCCCGGAGGACCTTCGGAAACTGGCTATAGGTGAGAAGAATGCGACGTTGAAGAGCAAACGTGCCGACGGGCTCTCCATCATCGGCGTAGAGCTCTGTCTGTACCTGGGGACGATAGTCCTCGAGCGCGTAAATCTCAGGCAAGTCGCTGGAATAAACAAACAGCAGCCCGGCCGCCGTGCCGACTGCCATGGAGCAGATCAACAGGAACGCGAAGGCGAGGCGCCCGAGAAGGGTGCCGCCCCCGATCTTCATGGTCGCCCGATAAAATCTCTCTTCCACGCCCAGATATTCTATCGCATTGCGGACAAAGCATCGGGCTATCGTTCGTCACCGTCACAGCCTCTCCCCGAAGCATCATCCGACGCCGCCTGGCGACGACCTCGTTATCCCAGCAAGCCGCTTCGCTCTTCGCCACAAGACCTGGAGCTTGAGCTGCCCTGCGATGACATCACCGAGGACCCGAGCGTGCTGGCTAGGCGAGCGCCCTCTTCAGGCGCTTGGTGGTCTTCACCACCTGCCGCTTGAGGACGTCGATCTGCTTAGTGAGATCATCGAGTTCTTTCCTCGCAACAACACCCGCTTTTCGCACTTTGTGAGCCGTGCGGTCGGCGCGGCCCATCGCCTTACCGATCTTGACCGCGGCCTCCTTTAGCTTGTCACGCTTGGCCATCTGTCGTCCTCCCTTCGGTTGGTGGATCTGGCAGCGACTTTGGTTGGAATCGATTGTCGGCACTATGACTGCCGAAATGCGCTTGATCGCACGATCAAGCAGTGGCCGGAGTGCAAAATTCGTTGAAGGCGCGCACTAGTACAGCAGCGATGCTGAACGGATCGCTGCTTTCGATATCGCGCCGCTCCATCATAAAGGCCAGCTTGCCGTCGCGCATCAGCGCAACCGACGGCGAAGACGGAGGATAACCGGTGAAGTATGTTCGGGCTTGCGCGGTCGCTTCTGGATCCTGCCCAGCGAACACGGTCACCAGAACTTCCGGCCGCACTTTATTCATCAGGGCTCGCGCGATTGCCGGGCGCGCCTTGCCCGCAGCACACCCGCACACGGAATTGACCACGACCAGGACCGTACGCCGTTCGCGACCAAGCACCGCATCGACTTCTCTCGGTGTCCGCAGCTCGCTAAAGCCGACCCGTGTCAGTTCCTCGCGCATGTCCCGAGCCATCTCTTCAGGAATCATCGCTGCTCCTTTACCATGTGAGATCACCGTTTGGCCCACTAAGGGCGAACGCCACGACGCGGACCAAAACGCCCCTCACCAGAAGAACTATACCACGCGTCGTTCATCGTTTCGCGCCAGGGTTCGCGGCACGGGGGTTAGCTGAACCGGGCCTGTCAGCAGTTAATCATAAATGTGGACATCTGCTCGAAGAATGTCCGCAAAAGCTGCTCGACTTCGGCCGGCAATGCGGATTCGGCCAAGGCATTGTTCATGAGCGTGAGCCAGCGGTCACGCGCCGCCTGATCGATCGGGAACCGGAGGTGCCGCGCACGCAGGCGAGGATGGCCTCGTTGCTCGATGTACTGCTCGGGGCCGCCGAACCGGTAAATGAGGAAATTGCGAAGGCGCTGTTCGGCCGCCGCGCGATCATTCTCCGGATACATTTTTCCAAGGATGTCGTCGTGAGGGACCTGCCGATAAAAGGCGCTCACCAGGCGGGTGAATCCCTGCTCGCCAACGATGGGATAGATTTCGGCTTCGTCCATCGAACAGGTCAGTCTAGCATTGATGCGAGTGCTACAGGATGTCGGCCGAGACACCGCCGGACATTCCCCCGATTCCCATCGGCGTTAGAAATGGGATAAAGGACGCGTGCTGTCGCCCGACAGCAGCGTACCGTAACCGGCCACGCGGCCACTAAGTCCCAGAAGCCGAACGCCTGCCCACAGTGCGTGGGGAAGACTTGAGACGACGGGAACGCCCGAGCGCTGTTCGAGCGGCGCGAGAATTTCCAGTGTTTTCAAAGCTCCGCAAGAGATCAGAATGGCATCGGCCTTGGGCGCTTCGCTCCATACACTTGTGGTGAACTCGAGCAACTCTTCTTCCGTCACCGGTGAGCGATCCTCGAAGCGTTCGATGCCCATGCCCTCGATCGCGAGTAACGCAAAGCCTGACTCTGCAAGAAACGCGTAGAGCCGCTGATTGACTTCCTGGTTGTAGGCAGTGGCGACGGCGAGTCGATGCCCGCCGACTGCTCGAAGGCCTTCGACAATTGCGGTACTCATGGTAATGGCGGGCAGACCCGTCGCTCTCCCGATACGCTCCTGTAGCTGCTGATTGAACGCAGCACCCTTATAGAACGTCAAAGACGTTCCCATCACGCAGATCGCGTTTGCACCTTCCGCCCTAAGCTGCTCAGCAGCGGGCACGATGCGATCGACGACGTGGTCGTAGCCTTCTGGCGTCATGCGTTCCAGACCAACGCCCACAGCAAGGAAGCGTACGCCGGACGGATACATCCGTTCGGCCTCAGGCGGCACGGGGGTATCTGCCGGCGGGAAGATCATGCCGAGCACGGGACTGGCAGCCTGGCCAGAAACACGCCATGCTGGCAAGGCAGCCCCTAGAGCCACAATGAGGAACTCGCGGCGGGAACGGGACGTCACGTGCGTCTCCGATTCAGTAGCCTTCGCGGACGATCTTATACCCAGCCCCGCAAACCGCGAAGAGCTAGGGTCTGGGCAAGGATGGCGGCCGTGGGCGCAGCTTCCACAAAGACCTTTGCTCAGGGGATGCCCAGCAGCGTGCAAGCGTTTTTGTAATAGAGCTTTTCGCGGTCCTGTTGCGACAGATCGAGCGCATCAATCGCACGAATCGTTTCGCGAATGTACATCGGCCCGCCCTCCGGATCAAACGGCGCGTCCGAGGAGAAGAGCATGTGATCGACTCCATAGAAATCGAGCGCACAAGCAAGCGCCGATTGAGAGCCGAAGGTAGCCGTATCCGCGTAGAAAAGCTTGAAATAATCGAGCGGGCGCTTTTTCAATTGTTTCAGCAGAGGACGGTAGTCGGTGTTCGATGTGCGCGCCCCCAGTTGATCCCAGCCTGGTCCGACCCGCCCTTCAAAAAATGGAATCATGCCCCCGGCGTGATGAATGATGAAGTTGAGGCCTGGCATTTCGTCCAGCATCTTGGAAAACACCAGACGCGCCTGCGCGGCGCTGGATTCGTAGGGCCATCCGAACGTCCACCAGATTTCGTACAGCGACTCGGGCTCACCCTGATAGTCGGGAAAGCCCGCCGTACGGGCCGGATGAATCCAGATCGGTTTTCCAAGTCGTTCCATTTCGCGGAAGACCGGGCGAAACTCCGGCGCATCGAGCGCTCGGCCGGCCACGTTGGAATAAATCTGAATGCCACAGGCTCCCAAATCCTGGACTGCGCGTCGGGCCTCTTCGACCGCACCCTCCGGGTCGCGCATCGGTACCGATGCGATGAAGCTTGGAAAACGGTCCGGGTATCTTCGGCAGAGTTCCGCCATGGAGTCGCTGCCGATCCGCGAGAGCTCGCGCCAGGATTTTGGTGGACCCGCGACGTCGGGCGGTGGAGACGCCAGCGAGAGAATCTGTTGATATCCTTCGAACTGGTCCATCACCTGGAAGCGCCGATCAAGATTGGTCATCATCGGAACCGCTTCGCTGCGGCGGTGCATGTCCTTCATCTGTCCGGTCGCGTCGAGCAGCGCTTTGTGAAATTCCTTCGGCCAGATATGAGTGAAAATATCGAGCTTTCTCATCACTGCGGAGCTCCTCCCTCGATCGCTTGTTTTGCTTCCACCTGACGCATCATCTCATCCGGATCGTCGGTGCGATCGATGTAGCGCCCCGAGAGTGCGTCATAGCGGCCCGATGCCAGCGCCACGCAGCGGTCGGTACACCAAGGGATCCCGTCGTGCGGGCTTTGCTGGCCCTTGAGTTCATGCAGGCGCTCGACCATCTCGGGCACCCATCGCTGCGCATCGAGCGAATTCATGGTTTCGTCGGCCATGTCGGTCATGATCGAGCCGGGATCGAGCGCAAAACACGCCACGCCGTGCGGCTTCGCTTCGTTCGCGACCAGTTCGGCCAGCTTGTTTTGTGCCGCCTTGCCGAGGCTGTAAGCCGAAAGACTCGCCGTCAGCCGGTACGAGCGCGGGGAGGAAATCAAAATGATCCGTCCCGCACGGCGGGCGATCATTCCCGGCACGACAGCCGTCATGAACAGCATCGGCGCCAAAATGTGCAGCTTCTGCGCGTCCCACCACGCCTCGGGATCGACCACGCCGATCGGCCCATAGGGTCCGGCGATTCCCGCGTTGTTGACGAGAATCGTTGTGCCACCGAGCTTTGCCTCGATCGTGCGCACGATGCGCTCGACGTCGGCTCGATAGGTAGCGTCGCCTTCGACCACAATGGCGCGTCCTCGGGTCGCTTCGATCTCGGCCAGCGTCTGGTCGAGCTGGGATTTTGTCCGTGCAGTCAGGCCGACTGCTGCGCCCTCGGCTGCAAAGCGGAGCGCAATTCCGCGGCCGATGCCGCGACCGGCCCCCGTGACGATTGCGACCTGCCCCTGAAGCACTCCTGCCATGGGCACCTCTCCGGATCATTGGGCTTAGCTCTTGCCGCGCCGCTCAAGAATACTGGCGACTGGGCCTTATTCAACGGCAGGCGCAAGCGACGGCGCCGTTCGCTGGGCCGGTGGCGTGGCGAACAGGAGAGCGACGACGGCTGCAAATGACAGTCCGGCGACGGAATAAAACGCGGGCGCGTAACTAGCGTAGTGATCATAGACGATGCCGGCCAGATAGGGGCCTGCAGCGCCCGCGGTTGTGCCGACAGCGATCAGCACACCGAGAATCGAAGCATACGCCTTCGCGCCAAAATAGTTTCCCGGCAGCGTCATCAGGCAGGAAAAGGACGCTCCGAATCCCGTCCCGAGGCAGGTTGCGTAGAGATAGAGTCCCGCCTTGCCGCTGGCGTTGAGCGCCAGAATCATACCCACACCGAAAATCGCCGACGCCACCGCCCAAATCCGCCGCGGCTCAATGCGGTCGCCCCATACGATCACAAGCAACTGCCCCGCCAGCGAGGCAAACAGCATCGTCGAGATGGAAAACGCTGCTTCGGAAGCGGTGTAACCCAGGTCTTTCAGGTGAACGACGCCGTGTGCCAGCACCAGTGGGTAGCCGGCACTGATCCCGAGGCTTGAGAAAAGGATCAGCCAGATCGCTGGAGATTGAAAAACGTCGCGGAACGTCCACTCCAGGGTCGTTTTGTGTACGCTCTGGACCCGCACCGGCCCGGCCGATCCAGAAGGTGATCGGGCGCCGCTCGCGGCCCTCCCGTCCGGAAATTGCCCGAGATCGGCAGGCCTTTCCTTGACGAAGAGCGCGGCCAGGGCCGCTGCCAACAGACTCAGCCCCGCCATCAGCCACCATCCCGCGCGCCAGCTTCCGCCAAAATGCCGGATCAGTCGATCAAGCGACGGCGCAGCGACGAATCCCCCGATTCCACTGCCCGTGTGAACCAGTGTAATCGCGCGCGCTTTGCCCTCGACAAACCATTGCCCGATGCAGGACTGCGCGCCGAGCACACCGCAGGCAAGCGCCCCCAGGCCGATGATCACGCTGAAAACGACGTACACGCCGAGGCTGGTGTGGACCGCGAGCGCCATCAGCAGCGCGCCCGTCATCACCACCAGGCATCCCAGGGTGGCCGTGAACCGGACGCCTCGTTTATTGATCAGCAGGGCAACGAGCGGTGCGGGCAAGCCCACCATCCATTGGAAAAGCCCGTAGGCCAGCCCCAGTGCGCTGCGGCCCAGATGCAGGTCCGACGCCATGTAGGCGTTGACCACACTTGCGCCGTAGAGCGGAAAGGCGAAGCTGGTGAATAGGATGAGCCAAAAGACGACAAGCAGTTTCCAGCCGTAGAAACTCACCGGACGCGTCATGTCGCCCCTTGCGGCGGGACCGAGTTCCTCCGATCGCGTGCCGCCACGCGCGAAAGCCTACTGCAGTTCTTCGGCGGGAACCCAATTGCCGTGCACCTGATTGCGCAGGCGCACCGGCAGATGAGCCGTCGCGATAGGCCCCTTGTCGAGGTGCTCGGCCTCAAAGACCAGAATGTCGGACAGTTGCGTATCGTGCAAGTCGGCGACAAGCGCCAGGTATCCCTCGTGCCCCGGCGTCTTCGAAGGAATGTGAACCTCCTCCTGAATCGTGACTGGCCGATTCGAATGCCACGATTTCAGCTTCCCGCTCTTCACTTCGAGACGGCTGAGAGTATTGAACCCCGCGCCGACCGGCCCCGCCACGAGCGGCGGCCCAGCTTCTGGATCAAAGCGCTCGTAATAGCCGATCGAGTAGTCCTTCATGTGGTCTTTGTTCGCGATGCGCGGAAAGTCGCCCGAGGGCGCCAGCTTGTACTCCTCAAATCCTTCTCCCGGCTTCGAGATGTCAAATGTCCAACGCACCACGCGGCCATAGGCCATGTCTTCCGGCGTTGGATGAATGTGCGATGCCTGCTGAATGAACGGGAACGGCGCGTATTTGCCGATACCGAAGTCGAGGTGCACGAATTTGCCCTCGGTGTAGGCGTTCATGAAATGAAACGCCGAGCACGCGGGATGTTTGAACCAGCGCATGTCGCTGGTGTGCCCGTCCCGCGGCATGATGCCGACGTACGCGTCTTTATCCGACTCACAGACCCAGTGAACGCCGCCCGCTTTAATGCGATCCAGATCGGCTGTGGTCGGAAATACGGGGAAGATCACGTGCTGTTTCGTCACGGCGAAATCGTGCATCAGCGAAACGTAGGGAACCTGGAACCACTCCTCTTTGACGAGCTGTCCTTCGTTGTTCGCGACGCAGTAGGAGACGTCGCGAGTCGCAAGGCCACTGGCCTCGTAGCCGAAAAAGTGCAGATCCTTGGTCTCTTCATCAAGCCGCGTGTGTGCCGTCATCGTCTGACTCTTGAGCTTGCCGCGGTAGTTATAGACGCCGAGGGTGTCGAGCGTTTCCGGATGAAGCTCCATCGCCAAGCCATCTTCCTTCAGCGCGAGCAGTTTGCCACCATGAAAAATCGGCGTCGTGTTATTCACACAGCGGTTGATGCCGCGCACACTCGGATCGTCGGTGTACGGATTCCGGTACAGACCGAAGAGCCCACGCCGGGCTCTGCGCTCGGCTTTCAGCCGGTCGGTCATCACATACTTCATCTTGAAATCGACGTGGCCGTTCTCAAACTTGAAGGCACTGATCATGCCGTCGCCGCTCAGATAGGTGTCGTGCCCGAGCAGCGGCGGGTATTGCGGGTCGGGAATCGTGCGGTACCACGTGCCGTGGATTTCTTTCGGCAGGTTTCCCTCGACGATCAGATCGTAGATGTCGCATTCGGTGCGCATCGGCGCATTCATTCCGGTGAAGTCAAACGAGTCGGGGAATTTCGTTGTCATGGCCCACTCCTTTGGGGGTTGCTCGAGACCGTATGATGTCTTCGCTGACTCCTATCATTGAGCGAACAAGGCTGTCAATCTGTGTTCCGAGGATGCTAACGCGCCCGCTCCGACGCGCGCGGGATGAGGGAGGAACCCCAGCGGGGCGGCGGCTCGAGCAGCAGCTTGTCGAGGTCGTCTCCGGGTAACAGGAAGCGACCCGAAAGCCCGGCGTAACGGCCCGACGCCAGCTCCACGCACATCTGAGCGCACCGCGCAAGGCCTACCGCGGGATCGGTCGTCTGTTTGAGTTTTCGCAAGTACTCGACCATCTGCGGCACCCAACGCTGAGCATCCGGCGAATTGATCGTATGCTCGGTCATCTGGGTATAGACCGTGCCCGGCTCGATAGAAAACACACTAACAGAGTTCGGCTGGGCTTCGGCCGCAGCGTGCTCGGACAGGCGAATTTGGCTCGACTTGGCTACAGCGTACGCCGTCAAGTGAGGCGCGAACCATTGCCCGCCGAGCGCTGCCACGTTGATTACGGTTCCCTTATTCCGCGCCACCATGCCCGGCATCACCGCGTGCATGAACAGCAGCGTGCCCCGCACGATCACCGCCTGCGCGTCCCACCACTGATCGGGGTCGCACACCCAGACGGGCCCGAACGGTCCCGTAACCCCGGCATTGTTGACCAGGATCGCCGTTGGCCCGAACTTCTGTTCGGCGCAGTGAACAACGCGCAGGACATCGTGACGCTCGACGACGTTGCCTGCCACGGCCAGCGCTCTTCCGCCCGCAGCTTCGATGTCCGCGACGGTGAGATGGAGCTGATCGGCCGAGCGCGCCGTCACCGTCACCGCTGCGCCGGCCGACGCCAAGCCGAGCGCAATGGCCCGGCCGAAGCCTCGGCCGCCGCCCGTCACGATTGCCGTTTCACCCGCGAGCCGGCCCATCGGATTCGCTCACTTGATCGTTTGCCCGGTGACAGGATGCGGGTAGTGGAAGGGAACAACGTCGGTCTCGGGCCAGAAACGCGTTGGGTGCAAAGTCAATCGGTCCGGCCCGTTCGGGTCTTCCGGATAGGTCCGCGAAAACGCGGGAACGGCATAGCCCGGCTTTACGCGGCCCCATCCTTCGTCGTAGGGGGCGTAAAACAGCACGTTGTAATCGAGCACGCCGATCTTCCACACGCCGTGCTCTTTTAGATACGTGTTTTCGTAAACTCCGCCTTCCCAGAAAGGCTCTTCGATCTTCGGCACGCTCTCGTGGCTTCCCCCTTGCATGAAACAACGGAAGCGGCCCCTGGCCGACAGGCGGTCGGGGGCCACCGTAATCACATCCTGCAGGGTGAGATGATCGAGCAATAGCCCTCGGGTGGGACCCTTCTTCGCAGCCGCGAATTTCGCGCCCAGCCGACCGCAGTAGAGGCGACGCACCCCGGCCTTTCCCTGAAACACGCCACCCAGAAAATACGTCTGACCGCGATCGGAGAACAGATCGACGGCCTCCTCGTACATGCATTTGTCTATGAAATAGCCGTAGCTGTGCTGCAGTCTACGGATGGCAAGCTCATCCTCCACGCGCCCAAGCTTGTCGGCGAGTTCGTCAACGCGCCTTTCCAGAGCTCGAATTTTCTCCTCCACGGTCATGAACCTTATGCTTCGCTGATGAATTTCGTGACTAGACAGGCGTCGAGTCCTTCGATTCCTTCCTCCGAGCCATGACCGCTCTCCTTGACGCCGCCGAAGGGCGACTCGGGAATCGAAATCTGATACGTGTTGAGCCCAACCATTCCCGCCTCGAGCTGCTCGCCCAACAGCTTCACGGTTCGTGAGGAACTGGTAAAGGCAAACGCCGCCAGTCCGTAGGGAAGCCGGTTTGCCTCCGCGATCACGCTGTCAAAATCGGAAAATGGGTTGATCACGGCGACCGGGCCGAACGGCTCCTCGTTCATGATGCGCGCCGAGTTGGGCACATCGGATAGGACCGTGGGCGCATAGAAGTAGCCAGAACCAGCCAGCCGTGTCCCGCCGGCCTGGACCCGTCCCCCATGTCGTTTGGCGTCCTCGACGAAGGCTTCAATGGCCGCTAGACGCCGCGCGCGCACGAGCGGCCCCATCTTGTTTTTCTCTTCGAGCCCGTTTCCGACCGGCCAGGTTCTGGCGCGCTCTGCAAAGCCCTCTACAAAGCGGTGATAAACCCGTTCGTGCACGTAATACCGGGTCGGCGAAACGCACACCTGGCCCGCGTTTCGGTACTTGGCCGTCGCCGACAGATCCAGCACTTTGTCAAGATCTACATCATCGAACACCACGACCGGCGCGTGGCCACCTAGTTCCATCGTCGTCCGCTTCATGCCATCGGCCGCAAGCTTCATCAGGTGCTTTCCGACCGGAATCGAACCCGTAAATGAAATCGCGCGAATTACAGGCGATGCGAGCAGATGAGAGGAAATTTCCGCGGGCACGCCGTAGACGATCGCCAGTACATTCGGCGGCAGACCGGCATCGACCAAGCATTGGGCCACCGCCCGTCCGGATGCAGGCGTTTCCTCCGCGGGCTTGAGGATCACCGAGCAGCCGGCCCCGAGTGCCGCGCCAATCTTGCGTGCCGGATTACCGAGCGGAAAATTCCAAGGGGCAAACGCCGCCACGGGTCCCACCGGCTCCCTCACAACGGTCATGCGCGTACCCGGAGCTCGCTGTGGCAACACGCGGCCGTACGCGCGGCGGCCCTCTTCGGCGTACCAATCAAAAATATTCGCCGACATCATCACTTCGACCCGGGTTTCGTGGAGCACCTTGCCGGACTCGGTCGTCGCCACACGCGCAATTTCCTCTTTGCGTTCACGCAGCAATTCCGCCGCGCGCTTCAGGATTCGTCCCCGTTCATCGGGAAACATCGCTCGCCAGGTCTTGAATCCTCGCTCGGCCGCGGCCAAGGCACGGTCCAAGTCCTCTCGCGAGGCGTGCGGCACCTGCCCGATGACCTCCTCAGTCGCCGGATTGATGACCGGCGAAGTCTTGCGCCCTTCCGATGACAACCATTCGCCAGCAATCAAAAGCGCCAAATCCGCGTATGTGGATGCCAGTTGTGTCGCCATTTCCGTGCTCCTCGATAGGTTGAGGCATGGTTTCACGTCCGCCGGATGGTCGTCAAGCGCCCTTGCTTGATCTGCTCGAAGATCGTTGGGCCACCGTTTCGCCGTGCTTAGACGCTTTGGCGCTGAAGATCTCACGAAGTAGAATCGCTAGCGTCCTTGCTGGCCGAAGACCAATCGGATCGCCTGCGTGTCGTACTTGTTTCGACGCGCAATCCTCTCAACATCGGCGCCGCCGCGCGAGCGATGAGCAATTTCGGATTTCACCATCTGCGGGTGGTGAATCCGTACGCGCCGGCCTTTCAAGAGGCGCGTTCGGCCGTTGGCGCCTCGTCCGTGATTGCCAGTGCCGAGCGATTTGACAGTGTCGCCGAGGCCGTTGCGGATTCGACGCTCGTCGTCGGCACGACAGCTGTCCGCCGCCGTCATCTGCACCACACGGTCACGCTCCTTGAGGGAGCGGCCCACCTGCTTCGGAAAAAACTGCGGTCAAGCAATGTCGCGCTTCTATTTGGGTCAGAAAAATTCGGCCTCAGCAATGACGACCTCAGCCACTGCCATTGGCTCCTACGCATTCCTACCCGTGACCAGAACCTTTCGATGAATCTCGGCCAGGCGGTTGCTGTCTGCCTCTACGAGCTGATTCGCGGTGGGCGAAAGGTCGCGGGCGCGCCCGCACCATTGCCACCTGCCTCGGCCGGTGAAATCGAACGGATCACGGCGATTCTGATCGAAGCGCTGGCAACCAGCGGCTTCCTTGACTTGCGCCGTGTCACTGACTCCGAGCAGCGTATCCGCCGGCTCGTCCGACGGCTGCAGTTGCCGGCGCGCGACGCCGTTATCTGGCTCGGCATCTTTCGCCAAATCGTTTGGAAGCTGCGCTCAGCCAAACCCAAGCCTCAGCCCTGAACCGACCCCGGCGGTGGCGAAACGCCCGAGACCCCTTGCTGGCTCGCCTGCCGGAAGCCCCCCGTGAGAAGCAACCCCCTTTTCAAGAAAAAACTCATATACTGATGTACGGCATCGTCGGGTAGCCCTCTCATGATTCGTAACGAACGCTTGCTGCCGATCCTCTGCCTGCTGTTCTCGGCAGCCTTTCCGCTCATCGCGCAAGAATCTGGGCCGCTACCAGGGTCGACTCCGCAATGGGAACCGGCCGTGCGGCCGGAAGCAAAGGCACCCCAGCCAGCGGCACCCCAGCCAGCGGCGCCCCCGCCGAAGGCTCCCGTCGCCGACCACCACTCCTCGGACATTTCGAAAGAGCCGCCGTCGATTCCGGCCGACCAGATCATTCGGCAATTCGCCGAGCGCGAGACTGAGTTCAAGACCGAGCGCGAGAACTTCACATATACACAAACGTTCGTCATCCAGACCATCGATGATGGAGGACAGCCGGACGGTGAATATCGCATGACGAGCGACGTCACATTCACGCCCTCTGGGAAGCGCTATGACATCGTCACCTTTGCACCTCCTCCGACGCTGGAACGCATCACGCTCTCTGAGCAAGACCTTGACGATCTCAGAAATATTCAGCCCTTTGTGCTCACCACGGAAGACTTGCCCAAGTATGACGTTACCTACGTCGGCCGTGAGCGGCTGGACGAAGTTGGCACCTATGTGTTCGATGTAGCTCCGAAAAGGATCGAGAAGAATCAGCGTTACTTTCAAGGTCGCGTCTGGGTCGATGACAGGGACTTGGAAATCGTCAAGACCTATGGGAAGGCTGTGCCGGATATCCGAAAGGGCAACAGCGAAAACGTGTTCCCTCGCTTCGAGACGTACCGAGAGAATATCGAAGGCCACTACTGGTTCCCGACCTATACACACTCCGACGACGTCCTGAATTTCAAGTCCGGTGGCGTCCACATTCGCATGACCGTCCACTATTCCGACTACAAGCGGTTTCGATCGTCGGGTCGCGTTGTGCCGGGAACTGCGACGCCCACCACTGACGCCCCGACGATCAAGGCCCCGCCCCCCAATCCGTGATGTTCTCCTCCGCCATGAAACGGCGAGTCTTTCCGATCACTTGCTGCATCGCATAGCCTGACAGGAGGAATCCGATGAGATTGAACGAGTACACGACGCTGGGTCGCACCGGGTTGCGGGTCAGCCCCCTGTGTCTGGGAGCAATGGGCTTCGGCACTGGATGGGGCTGGGGCGCCGACGAAAAGCAATCCTTTGAGATGCTGGACCTTTACTTCCATGGCGGCGGCAATTTCATTGACACCGCCAACGGCTATCAGATGGGCCAAAGCGAGCAGATTGTCGGTCAATATGTGAGCGATCGAAAGCTGCGCGACAAAGCCGTGATCGCCACAAAGTTCACGTTCGGCGTCGAGCCGGGCAACCCCAACGCCGGGGGCAACGGCCGGAAAAACATCTACATGTCGGTTGAGGCGTCCTTGCGCCGACTCCGTACCGACTATATCGACCTCTATTACCTGCACTCGTGGGACATGATTACGCCGGTCGAAGAGGTTATTTCGACTCTCACCGACCTGGTGCGCGAGGGAAAAATTCGCTACTACGGCTTGTCGGATACGCCGGCGTGGTATTTCACACGCGCGCAGACCCTGGCTGAAAACGACAGCCTGGAACGCTGCGCCACCCTGCAACTGGAGTATTCGCTCGCCGAGCGCAATATCGAGCGTGAGCATATTCCGGCAGCGCAGGAGCTGGGCATCGGTCTCTGCCCTTGGAGCCCGCTTGCGGGCGGACTGCTGAGTGGCAAGTATCGCCGCCAGGGGTCGACCGGCGTCGGGGAAGGGCGCCTGACGATGCCAAATCCTATTTTCAACAAGTTCACCGAACACAACTGGAAAGTACTGGATGTGCTTGTTGAGGTCTCCAAGCAAGTCGGCAAGAAGCCGGCTCAGGTGGCCTTGAACTGGCTCGCTACCCAGCCGGGCGTAACCTCGATCATCCTGGGGGCCACGAAGTCCGGGCAACTGGCGGAAAATCTCGCCTGCCTGGATTTTTCGATTCCGGCGGATCTGCGCAAGCGGCTCGATGATGTGGGAAAGCCCGAACCCGTACATCCCTACAACTTCTACGCACCCTGGATGCAAGCGCGCATCAGCGGCAACACGACGATCCACCAGTGGCGGCCGAGTTATTTGTACGAGGGCCCCGTCGCGCCCTCGGCGGAGAAAAAAGCCAGCGCCGACTGACGACCGCAGCCGCGTCGGCTGAACGCGCAACCGAATGACCCCGTAGCCCGGCCGTTGCGAGAGTCGATCGGCGGCTGCTGCCCGGCGTCTTTCTCCAGCAGTTTCTTTTCAACCTGCGTCCCAAGCGAAGCGGAGCACAGCTAGAACAAGGGCGCCGAAACGGGCCTGATGAGGGCGTCGAAAAAAACGCCGAGCAGATAGCGAAGGTTCTGATCAGTGATGCTCGCGCTGTCCATGAGATTTTCAAGCAGCAACCCATTGGCCAGCGCACCCAGGGCGGCGGCCGCTGCGGTGCGGTCGACCGGCAGCGGGCGTCCTGCGGTCGCCGCAATGCGGAGGAGCAAGTCTCCTGCGGACCGCAGGATGCGGCGCTGGCGCGCGCGCAGCCGTGCGTGCGCCTCGGGGTGGCGGATCGCGAACAGCTTAAACTCGAGAGTCAGCAGACCGAGCCGGCGATCCCGGGCGATTTGAGCATAATGCTCGCGAACGGCGCGCAGGCGCTTGGTGGGGCTTTCCTGTTTGGCCAGTAATGCATCGACTTCGCCAATCCGCCGACCGACCCAGTCCTCAACCAGCACAAAAAAAATGTCCTCCTTGCTGCGGAAGTGAGCGTAAAAGGCGCCGCGCGTGTAGCCGGCAAGTCCGGCAATGTCTTCCAGACGTGCGGCTTCGAATCCGTCCCGCGCGAAGGTTTTTTCGGCGGCCGCGAGCAGGCGTCGGCGAGTGGCCTGTGTGCGCGCCTGCTGCACCGAGATAGGAACGGACGGGCCGTGAGAGTCTCCTCGCTTCACACCGATCGCACGTGCCGGATTCACCCAGGCTCCCGGGACAGCCGCTTTACATCATACATACATGCATGTATCTTAATCCTCTATCGATAGATTGACAACAAGTTGGTATGGCTACAGCAACGGCTGCCCTCATCGATCACAGCGCCTGGCGCCCTCGCCACAATCCCTACCTCGTTGCCTTCACGGTGACGCTCGCTACCTTCATGGAAGTTCTCGATACTTCGATCGCCAATATCGCGCTGCCACACATTGCGGGAACCTTCGGCGCCAGCACGAACGAGTCGACTTGGGTGTTGACAAGCTATCTCGTGTCGAACGGCATCGTGTTGCCGATCAGCGCTTGGCTCGCGACCCGGCTGGGCCGCAAGCGCTACTACATGTCGTGCGTCGCGCTCTTTGCGGCGAGCAGTTTCTTATGCGGGCTGGCGCCGAGCTTGGGAGCGCTGGTGTGCTGTCGCGTGCTGCAAGGGATTGGAGGAGGAGGTCTGCAGCCGAGCGAACAATCGATTTTGGCCGACACATTTTCTCCCGAACAGCGGGGAATGGCATTCTCGATCTATGCCATGGCCGTCGTCCTGGCTCCCGCCATCGGCCCCACGATCGGAGGCTGGATCACCGACAATTTCAGTTGGCGTTGGATTTTTTATATCAACGTGCCCATCAGCATCCTGTCGTTGTACATGAGCCATCGCGTCGTGGAAGACCCGCCGTATCTGCGAGCCGAGCAAGCCAGGAAAAAACAGGCCATGGTCGACTACGTCGGGCTGGGTCTGGTGGCCCTGGGCGTCGGCACGCTGCAGATGACTCTCGATAAAGGTCAGGAATTGGATTGGTTCGGTTCGCACTGGATTACGGCGGGCTGCATTTTCGCCGGGATCGCTCTGAGCGTGTGGGTGTGGTGGGAGTGGAGACATCCCCATCCGATCGTGGAGCTGCAGCTGCTGAAAATGCGCAATCTTGCCACAGCGATGGCGGCTATGTTGCTGCTGGGCACCGTGCTGTACGGCACGACCGTGCTCGTGCCGGAGTTCCTTGAAAACTTGATGGGCTATCCGGCTGTGCTGGCGGGCGAGGCAATGGCGGCAGGCGGTTTCGTGATGGTGCTGACGATGCCGGCCGCCGGGATGCTTTCGGGTAAGATGGATCCCCGCATTTTGATGGCCATCGGCTACGCCGCCACGGCGCTCGGCCTCTACCACATGGCCGTGAATTTGAGCTTAACCATGGATTTTTGGACTGCGTCGTCGTTGCGGTTGTATCAGGTGATGGGGTTGGCCTTCATTTTCATTCCGTCGAATGTGCTGTGCTACGCAGGCGTGCCGCGCGAGAAAAACAATCAGGTTTCGAGCATGATGAATTTCGTGCGCAATGTCGGTGGCAGTGCGGGCATCGCCATCGTGAGCACGATGGTGACACGGGCAACGCAGCGGCGTCAGAACTATTTGGCGGCGAACTTACACAACGGCAACCCCCGATTTCGTCAGATGATCCAAGGGCTTTCCGCCACGATGCACGGCCATGGAGCGAGCGCTTCGGGTGCCGCCCATCAAGCCTACGGCCAGCTGGACATGATGGTGCAGCAACAGGCTGCGGCACTGGCGTTTCAGGACGTTGTGTCCATTCTGGCGATCGTGGTTGCCTGTTTGATTCCGTTTGCCTTCATCATGAAGAAGCCCGCGCCGACCCGGGACGGCGCACCGCTACCGCACTGATTCAGAGCCGGTTCCACACAGCAGTTCAAAACCAGGCTCTGGTAGTTCTTACAGTTTCGCCCCTACACCTTCCATCGTAGTGTCTTTGGTGCATCGTGGTCCGCGATCGTGCCCTCGAACGTGAAAAAGGAGAAGACTCGTGACCAAGAAACTTGCTTTCGCAGCATTGGCTTTGGCGGGCAGCTGGTTGGTGCTCGACCCGCACACTTTGTGCCAAGCGGCACCACTCCCACAGGCCACCACCTCCGGGGGACAGAGCTCACAAGGGGTCAGCGATCAAGACATCGCCCTGATGCGACAAGACATCCGTTCCCAGAAAAAACAGCTCGTTGCCGCCAATCTCGTGTTGACCGACGCAGAAGCCACCAAATTCTGGCCCATCTATGACCAGTACACCGCCGAGCTCACGAAAATCAATGATGCGAAGTACGCGGTGATTAAGGAGTACGCCAACAACTGGGGATCGATCACCGACGAACAAGCTGTCGGTCTTGCCAAGCGATACATGAATGTAGATCTGTCGGTTGCACAACTGCGTTTGAAGTACCTGCCGATCTTTCAGACCGTGCTCCCGGGTAAAAAAGTGGCAACCTTCTTCCAGATCGACAGACGACTGCAGATGCTGATTGACTTGCAACTGGCTTCGCAACTTCCTTTGCTGCAGTCGCAGCCGTCACACTAGCAAAGCTTGGTCACCCGGATAGGTGATCGATGTTCCACAGACCCGGGCGAATGAAGTGAGTTGGTGCTCAGTGGGCGGTCGGGTGCTCACGATTTCAAGGACACGGATTCCGCGAACGATGAGCGCGTCGGCAACAAGTGAACGGTGGCAGCGCCACGGTACCGCCTCGGCGCACATCAGCGCAGTTCGGCGAGCGCTGGCCCATTCGATCGCAGCGGCAAGCGCGGCTTCAAACTCAGGTGTTTGCATGTAGTCGGCAAAACCGCGAAAGCTCAGATTGCGCCAGCCAAGGTTGATGGAGTCCTGTCGTGCGCGACGCAACCCACCGAGTTCTTTCAAGTGGACATATTGAATGTGAGCGGTACGAAGCGACGCCCTGAGGGCCTGGGAATCAAACTGGGGATTGTGGCGCGATCTTGGGATTGTGCGGATGTCGATGAGTTGCGTGACCCGATTCGTTTCGAGGAGTTCGAGGAAGCGTTCGATGGGATGCGTGGAATGGCCAATGGTGAAGATTACCAGAGACTCTTCCGACTTCACGAGCCTGTCCTTCGATCCGATCGTCCCCGTCAGTGGGGCAATGCCGCTTGCCAGTTCAGGAGGCTTTGCGAAAGGCATGCGATTATACCGCCCCCATACTGCCACAGGCCCCGCTTCTGCCCCCGCGAGCAACGATGAGGATAATGGAACGATGGGCGTGCCTTCGGTTTTTTTAGCTCCATCGATGTGCGTGCGCCCGGCTGCCTAGACATCATGACCACAGTCAACACATTGTTCTGGGATAACGGTGGCGTGATCCTGACGAACGGGTGGGACCGCGCTTCCCGCCGGCTCGCCGTCGAGACGTTCCATCTCGATTTCGCCGATTTCGAGGACCGGCACGAATTGATGTTGAACGCGTTTGAGTGCGGCAAAGCAACCCTCGCGGAATATCTGCAGCGCACGGTTTTCTACCGTGATCGGCCGTTCACGATGGACGATTTCAAACAATTCATGTTTGAGCAGTCGCAAGCCCTTCCCGAGCCCTTGACGTTTTTGGGCGAGTTGGTCCGCACGCGGCGGTACATGATGGCTTCGCTCAACAATGAATCTCTCGAGATCAACGAATATCGTATCCGAACGTTCCGCCTGCGGGAGTACTTCCAGGCATTTTTCAGTTCGTGCTATTTGGGTGCGCGCAAACCGGACCGCGGCATCTACAGTTTGGCTCTGAAAATCACGCAACGCGATCCTGGCGAGTGCGCCCTGATCGATGACCGCGGGCTCAATCTGGAATGCGCGCGCGAGATGGGCATGCACACCATCCGGTTTGAAAACGTCAACCAGCTGCGTGACGACCTGGCACGACTGGGCATTGAAACGCGTCGGACCGAACCGATCGAAAGACCGGTTCCGTGAGCGCCGCAGAGGGGGATAGGGGGCCATCGCAGCCGGCCGAGCGGTGGCTTTGCTTGGCGAACCGAGCTCGGGTCGAGGACAGGTCCGAAGCAGGCGGACCGAACCGAGCTCGCCGAAGACCTGGTGGGCTCCGGTCCATTTCGCTCTAGAAAGCTGAAAACCTTGCCTTTGTTGGAAACGTGCGCACCTACTAGCGCGTCTAATGGGTGGAAGAGAAATCGGACACCGACCCCTCCAGCTAAACAGCCAACTCAAGGGTTTGAAGGGGCGTTAATATCTTCTACGGCGTGGGTGGGCCTGTCTCAGTCAGGATTCCAGCAGGTCAGCAGAGGTAGAGGCAAGAAATGAATCGATGGATGAAAAACTGTGCGCTGGTGGTCGCAAGCCTAGCCGCAGTTCTACTGGGTGGGTGCGCGACGAAAACCGCGCAAACGGCGCCCAGTTTTACCGTGCCGGTGACCGTGGCCAAGGTCACCCAGAAGAGCGAGCCGATCGAGCTGACGGCCATTGGATCGGCCGATGCCTACTCGAACGTGTCCATCAAGGCGCAGGTCAACGCGGTGCTCGAACAGGTCCACATCCAGGAGGGGCAGTTCGTTCAAAAGGATGAGCTTTTGTTCACGCTTGATGCACGGCCGTTCGAGGCCGCCCTCGCGCAGGCACAGGCAAACCTGGCCAGGGACAAGGCCCAGGCAGAACTGAACAACGTGCAGGCGAAGCGATATGCCGAACTGTACCGAGCCGGCGTGGCACCCAAAGAACAGCTCGATCAGATGCAGGCCAACGCCGACGCACAACAGGCGGCGGTACGAGCCGATGAGGCGGCGGTTGAGTCCGCTAGGCTGCAACTAAGCTATTGCAAGATTTATGCTCCGATCAGTGGGCGGACCGGCGCGCTTCAAGTGTATCCGGGCAATATCGTGAAGCAGAACGATGTGCCCGTGCTGATCGTGATCAATCAGGTCACTCCGATCTACATCGATTTCTCGATTCCCGAACAGTATCTCGGCTTGGTCGACGCCTTCATGAAGCGCGGACGTCTAGCCGTGGAGGCCACCCCTTACGGCGACACCAAACCGGAAGTCGGCTCTCTCAGCTTTATCGACAACACCGTGGACAACACCACCGGGACCATCAAGCTCAAGGCAACATTCGAAAACGGTGATCACCGACTCTGGCCGGGGCAATTTTCGACGGTGGTGCTGCGACTGGCCGAAGACGAAAACGCGACGGTCGTGCCCAGCCAGGCCGTGCAAACCGGGCAGAACGGAGACACCATCTGGGTCGTCAAGGCGGACCAAACGGTGGAACAGCGCAACGTAAAGGTAGGGCGTACGGTCGGAGCTGATTCGGTGATTTTGAGTGGGGTCCATCCGGGTGAAGTTGTGGTCACCGACGGCCAACTCCGGCTGATTCCCGACATGAGAGTGCAGATCACGAACCAGGTCACTCCCAGCTAGGGGTCCTTCGGTGCACATCTCTGACCTATTCATTCGTCGGCCGATCATGACGACCCTTGTCATGGCGGCTATTTTGATCTTTGGGATCATCGCTTACCGATCGCTCGCGGTGAGCGATCTGCCGACGATCGACTACCCCACCATCCTGGTCTCGGCGAGCCTGCCGGGCGCCAACCCTTACACCATGGCAGCGGCTGTGGCCACACCGCTCGAGAAGCAGTTTTCTACAATTGCTGGCATCGACTCGATGACATCGACGAGCCTGATTGGGAACAGCTCGATCACACTTCAATTCGACTTGAGTCGGAATATCGATGCGGCGGCGCAAGATGTGCAGGCTGCGATTTCGCGCGTGCAGGGACAGCTTCCACCCAACATGCCGAGCCCACCCACGTTTCAGAAGGTGAATCCGGCGGACCAAGCCGTTCTCTACTTGGCTCTCAGCTCGGCGACGCTAGCGCCCCAGGTAGTCGATCAATATGCGGAGACGCTGCTCGCCCAGCGGATTTCGATGGTCAAGGGCGTGGCGCAGGTAAACGTCTTTGGCTCGCAGAAGTACGCGGTGAGAATCAAGCTCGATCCTCAGGCGCTGGCGTCGCGACAGATCGGAATTGATGAAGTCACGACAGCCGTGCAGAACGCCAATGTCAACCTGCCGACCGGAACGCTGTATGGCACGCACAAAGCCTACACGGTGCAGGCGACCGGCCAGCTCATGCGGGCCTCGCTGTACCGGCCGCTGATTGTGGCGTACCGCAACGGATCTCCGGTTCGCTTGGCTGAACTCGGCAATGTTGTCGATGGCGTGCAGAACGACAAACTTGCGAACTCTTATAACGATCAGCACGCCATCATCCTGGCCGTTCAGCGACAGCCGGGGACAAACACCGTGGCCGTCGTGGACGGAGTCAACCGCGTGCTGCCACAATTCCGAGCGATTCTTCCTCCCTCGGTGGACCTGATCTCTGTGTATGACCGATCCCAAACGATCCGGGATTCGGTGAACGACGTGAAGTTCACGCTATTTCTGGCGATCTGCATGGTCGTGTTAGTGATTTTCCTCTTCCTTCGCAATCTTTCGGCAACTGTGATTCCCAGCATCGCGTTACCGATGTCGCTGATCGGTACATTCGCCGCGATGTACTTGCTGGATTACACCGTTGACAATCTATCGCTGATGGCCATGACCCTTTCCGTGGGCTTCGTCGTGGATGACGCGATCGTAATGCTCGAAAACATCGTGCGGCACATGGAGATGGGTGAAACCCCGCTCGACGCGGCCCTGAAGGGATCGCGCGAAATCGGATTCACGATCCTATCGATGACACTGTCGCTTGCCGCCGTGTTCCTGCCCGTGTTTTTCATGAGCGGGATCATCGGTCGGCTGCTGCATGAATTCGCCGTGGTGATCATGATGTCGGTTCTGATTTCGGGTTTCGTCTCTTTGACACTGACGCCGATGCTCTGCAGCCGCTTCCTGCGTGCGCAGCATGGGGAGCGGCACGGTCGGATCTATATGTTGCTCGAGCGGTTTTTCGACCGTCTGCTTGGCAAATACGATGTTTCGCTAGAGTGGGCGCTCCGACATCGCGTTTTCGTGATGGTCGCCTCCGTCATCATCCTGCTCGTTACGGCGTGGCAGTTTGCCGTGATCCCCAAGGGCTTTTTGCCGGAGGTCGATGCCTCGATGCTTGAGGGCTATACACTGGCCGCTCAAGGGATTTCCTTCGACGCCATGAAGGCAAATCACGAAGCGATCAATAAGATTCTGCTCGAGGATCCCAACCGGAGTGGTTTTTTCTCAGCGGTCGGTTCGGTGGGCCCCGGAGGAGGTGCCGGTAACTCCGGTTTCATCTTCCTCCATCTCAAACCGCCTTCCGAACGCCCCGAAATACCCAGCCAAACGATGTTGTGGCTCGATCGCCAATACGGTCACCTGCCCGTCGTAGGCAGCGCGTTGCGTGCGCTGACGCCCCTGTTTTCACACCACCCTGACATCACCGAAGTGATGCAGGAGCTGCGCATCAAGCTCGGTACGATACCGGGAATCATGGTGTTTCTGCGCAACCCGCCGCCCATCCAGATTGGAGGCGACGTCACCGAAAGCCCCTACCAGCTGACGCTGCAAAGCCCCGATACGGGAGAGCTGTACCGCGTAGCCACCGATCTCGCACACAAGATGCAAGGACTCAACACGATCCAGGATGTAACGAGCGATTTGCAGATTGCCAGTCCGCAAGTGGACGTCAAGATCGACCGCGACAAGGCGTCGGCTCTCAATGTGACCGCTCAGCAGGTCGAGGACGCGCTCTACACCGCCTACGGCCAACGCCAAGTTTCGACCATCTATGCTCCGAACGACGAGTTCTGGGTGATCGAGGAGCTCGAGGACAAGTACCAGCGTGATCCCGCTGCTCTTCCTCTGCTATATATCCGCTCCAGCACCGGCAACCTGGTCCCGCTCAATTCCGTAGCAAGCCTGTCAACCAGCTTGGGCCCCCTCACGGTGAATCACCTCGGCCAGCTTCCGTCGGTGACTATTTCGTTCAATTTGCGTCCCGGCATCGCCATTGGGCAGGCCGTCGATCAGATCGACGACCTGACGCGCCTGCTGCCACCCTCGATTTCCTCTCAATTCCGCGGGACGGCGCAAGCGTTCGAGTCTTCACTGACAGGCCTGGGAGTGTTACTTCTGATTGCAATTTTGGTGATTTACATCGTCCTCGGGATTCTCTACGAGAGCTTCATTCATCCGTTGACGATCTTGTCGGGTTTGCCGTCGGCAGCCTTTGGCGCCCTGCTCAGCCTCCAGCTGTTCCACTGCAGCTTAGATCTGTACGGCTTCGTCGGCGTGATCATGTTGATCGGCATCGTGAAGAAGAACGCCATCATGATGGTGGACTTCGCGATTGCGCGCGAACGCGAAGGGCACACGACGGCAGCCAAAGCGGTCTACGAAGGGTGCCTCGTGCGATTCCGGCCCATCATGATGACCACCATGGCTGCCCTGATGGGCACACTGCCGATTGCGATCGGCTCGGGGGCCGGCGCCAACTCGCGCCGTCCGCTGGGCGTGGCCGTCGTAGGCGGTCTCGTGTTCTCGCAGCTCGTGACGCTGTACTTGACGCCGGTCTTCTACACCTACATGGATACGTTCCAGAGCTGGCTGGAGCGACGCTTTGGCAGAATCGTCGGCACTCGGACGCCGCGTTTGATGGACAGCTCGGTTTCAGCAGACTGAAGCGGCAATCATCTCCCAAAGGGACCGGCACTTCGCCGCGTCTGCTCCTGTATCTTCGCTTGTCTTTGTGTACAGTCCGCTCAGTGTCCCCGGGTACTATTGACCCTTCTTCGCTGCCTCCTTAGCATGACGCTGGTGGACGTGGCAACGTGCGGCCGGGGAAATCCGGTCGGATCCTCGTTGCAACTCGATGGAGATCCTCTTGGGATGCCCTTCGGAGAAGACCTGCCCAGAGACATACGAACGAGAAGGAAGCGGCGCGGACCCAGAATGAATTCGCGCGTCCCGGTCACGATTGAATGGAATCTTAGCTCAGGACCCTTAAATTTTGAGGCTGGCTTTACCCGCGTGGTCAACACCTACGGCTGTCTGTTGGTGAGCCCGAGGGAAATCGGCCTGCGCGAGCGAATTCGGCTGACAAACCTGACCACCCGGCAGAGGGCCGATGGCGTGGTGGTCTGGAAGGGTACGCAGCGTCCGGACGGCTGGGATTTGGGGGTAGAGCTGGTTTCCGCTGACTTAAACTTTTGGGGTGTCGACCTTTGAAAATTCAAACCTTGCAAGTTCCGCGAGTGAAGGAGCGAAGAGGCGCAGCCGCATCCACTGGGCCGCAAGCTCCCGCGGTTGTTGCGGCCGCAGCAGCGCCGTCCCAGCCAATCAAGCAAACTCTGGCTGCCTACGAGCGACGGCGCACCCAGCGAGTATTGCTTCGAGTCCGGGCCAGCATTCACGTGGCGCTGCAAGGACAGGCCAAGACTTTCGATGTGGCTACGCTGAGTGTCAACCCACATGGTGCGGTGATCGTGATGAACCAGAGCCTGCCCGCCGATACGCGCGTGGTGCTCGAGCATGCCGGCACGAAGGAACGCGTGAGTTGCAAGGTCGCGCGGCCTTCACGGCAGATGGCTGAGGGCTACCACGTACCTCTGGAGTTCGATTCCCCAGCGCCGGCCTTCTGGAAAATCGACTTCCCGCCTTCCGATTGGCGCCCAGACAGTCTGTAGCGCTCGGCGATGTTATTGGTTGTGGGGCGATACAGTGAAGGTGATCTTTGCCGTCGCCGTGTTATTGAAACCGTCGGAAACCTCGACGGCCAGCGTATGCTCGCCGACCGAGAGACCGGGAAGTTCCATAAAGTAGCTCTCTTTGGGAGCATCGGAGAGCAGCTCGGTCGGGAAAATGACTTGCCAGCTCCCGGCGTCGAGACTGTATTGCGCTCGGGCGATGGGACCGCAGGAGCTCGTCACGTCGAACGAGGCTTTGGTATTGAGCACGCCGGAGCCAGCGCGCAGATTTTCGATGCGTGGCGGCGTGTTCGCCACTTCCCAACGCTCGCTAGTTCGCTCACCCCAAAGCGCCTGATCGGCGGGATTGGAAGGAGAATCCGAAGCCACAATCTTCAGATAGTAGGCGCCATCGGGCATCGTGGACGTGTCCCAGCTATAGTAACGCTGCGTCAGTTTATCCTTGAGCAACCGCCAGTTCTGCTCGCCCTCCCCGCGGTAATAGATGGTGAAGATCAAATCATCATCGTTTTCGTCATGCGCGCTCCAAAGTACGCTCTGATAGCCCTTTTGTTCGAATCCCTGCGCCGGGATCTCGATTCTGGAGGCGCCGCTCTGAGCCTCAGCGCTGATCACGGGCGCCGAAGGACTGCCAGCCGAACCGTGCGGCATGCGAAGGGGCGTTGGCGCAGTGTTGCCGGGACCGGTGGGAGGTGACGGAAATCCCATAACGCGAATCCCCGGATCCTGGATGGCGATGTCGTCAATGACCGGCGCTACGTTCTTCGGCAGGTAGGCAAGGCTCACCCACGAGAGGCTTGGAAGTCCTCCCGACTCGGCGGGCTCATTCAGAAAAACGGCCTTCCATTGCACGAACCGCGCCGGCGGGCAACGGACCGGTTCACCATCGGAGTCTGAGTAGGGCCCCGCCCAGGGGCTCCAGTTGTTCTCGGGACTCGACGTGTTGCCCGAGCGCACGTAGAAAGCTACCCGGCCCTGCATGGCGCCGTTTTCGCCCCACCACGTCAGCCGACCCCAACGCGAAAAAATCTTCGCATCAAAGGTGTCCGACTCAAAGCTACCTTTGGTTTCATAGCCGGGTCCGAGCGCGAAAATCTTGCCGGGATTGGCCGTGGCCACAAACACCTCGCCATCGGAGCCGGAGACTAGGCTCGTCACTTGCGACGATGCCGTGCTGGCTACGCTGGAATAGAGGCCGTTGCCTTCCAGCTCAATCAGGTTTCCTGTATTCCCAGTTCCGAGCAGTAACTTCGCACCGGCCGAAAATCCCAAGGCGAATACCAGATCTTCCCGCGATGTCCACAGCGTTTGCGGTGATCCGTCGCGAGCGATCTTCACAACCTCCGCTCCGCCTGCCGTCGCCACCGACGGGAATAGAAAGGGGTTGGTCTGCTGGGGAGGCGCTTGCCCCTGGCTGACTGCACCTGCTTGGGACGGGATCGGGGCGCTCGGCTGTGGCGTCGGGGCTGGCAGGAACCGGGGGCCCGTCGGAAGGTGCTCTTTTTCACCCACGGAGGCGGCGTAGGTATTTCCTTCCTGATCCTGGACGAGGGAAGTTACTTCCGATTTGTCAGTCTCGCACAGAACAAACGAAGCGCCTGCTTGCGGAGCAGCGTTGCCTTTGGTTCGCGTGATCTCAACGCGCAACACCAGGCCGTCGGGCTCGGTCCCCATCAGCAGGTTACCGCTTGAGTCGAAGGCCAGCGAACGAGCGTGTCGCTCGCGACTTTGATAAAAGAGCCTGCCGTCTCCGTCCGGAGGCACGGCGAAAACCTGTCCCGTATCGCCAGTGGCTACAAAGAGAACGCCCTTCGAATCAACGGCGAGGGCCCAAATGTACTTTGTCTTCGGTTCAAAAAAGACCTGCTTGTTGCCGTTGGGCGTGACTTTGTACACCTTGCCATCCGGGGATGTTCCGACGTAGAGGTTATCGTTCGAATCAAACGCAATCGCCTGCGCCGCCAGTTCGCTGGACTCGAAAACAGAGGTTGGTTTGCCGGAGTCGTCAAATCGCAGCACCTTCGCATCGGAGCCGCCCGCCGCATAGAGGCGGTGGCGCGAATCCAGACGCAAAGCCCACACGTAGGCAAGGTTGGGGTCAGCGAACGACTCAAACTTGGGTGCCGGTGCGAGCTTTCCATCACTGCGGATGGCGACGCCTTTGGCGGTGCCCTTCTCGAGCTGGGAAAAACTGGATTGCTTCCAAAAGCGCGTTTGCTCGGCAGGGGCCGCCAGAGCGACCAAGCCCGAAAGAGCCAGCAGACACACCCCGTGCATCGGGACCTTCATGGGCAGGAAACTCCTTTGGAGCCGAGCTTCACTTCACTGTGATCGTCAGCATGCGCTGGCCGGTTATGACTTCGTGCATCGGCACCGACCACTGGCCCGCCGTAGATTGCCACAGCAGCCGTGCGCGGCCCGGGTTCTGACGCTGGTCGAGGACGCTAATTGCAGACGCGGGGACGTTAGGCATTTCCTTGTCCTCGACAAGGACCGTCGGAGTCGGCTGCAGGAGGGTGGCGTAAAGGCGATCGTTATGGTGCTCGCGGTTCAACAGCCGAATCAGTTCCTCGAGGCTGGCCAGTTGGCCCTGGGAGCTCGTCCCAACCGGTTGTACGTTGCGGTTGAGAAATTCCGCGTCGCTAATGACGAGCTCAAGCGTCCCGCGGCCCGTCTGCGCAGGGATCGTCACGGGAATCGACTGAATGAATGGCTCACCACGATACGGCCGCAGCAAAACCTTTACCGAAAGCGTCTCCCCGGGATGCGCAGCGGTACGCTCGATCCATGCGCCATCGATTTCGGCCGAGCGCCGCTCGGTGAGAGCCTTGACGCGTAGATCAATGCGTTCAATCTGCGGCAGCTCGTAGGGATTCGAGTAAATCCGCGAGAAGGCGCCCTGCACTTGGGTGGCAAGATAGAACGCCGCGGGAGTCGCGGGATCGACCGGCGCGAAAAGGTCTTCCAGTTGGACGGCGGTGTGACCCTTGAGGTCGATGGCGCCATCCATTTGCAGCATCGGTCCCTCACCGTACGCCGGGCTTCCGATGATACCGTTGTAAGCGGCAGCGGCCACCAGCGTGGGCGTCAGCTGCGGGCTTTCGATCACTTCGAAATGGTATCTCTTCTGCTCGCCAGGGGTATCGAGCGTTACGTCCAGTGGAATCATCGGCGGGCCCGCGCCGAGCCTGCCCATCACGGCTGTCTGACGATCCTGCGTGAGCGTGCCAATCGTTCCGCCGGTAGTGATGACTTTCGTCGAAGCGGCTGCCGAAGCCAAAGTCATCAGGACATGGGCCCGTGAAATGGGCATCTCGACCGAGCCGAATCCGAACAGCGGATGCCCACATGCGAGAATGCTTCCGTCGACAACCGTCGTCACGGTGCATCCCGAGCTGATCGACAAGTCGCCTCGGACTAGGTCGATTCCGACCATGTCGCCCGGCTTCAGGCTCGCATCTTGCGGAGTGGGAGCCGTTGTGCCGCCCGCCATCGCCGTCATTCCCCAAACGGAAAACTCCTTGCCGAACCGTGCCAGTGTTTCCGGGTAAAGGCCTGTCGTGATCAGCGGAGTATCAATCGGCACTAGAAATTCGCCGGAGCCGACCGCTACGTTCCGTGCGAATGGTTCCGGCAGAGCTACGCGGGAGGATTTGATGGCAGTAGCTTTCGGCGCAGCAGACGGTGAGGACTGCTCGACTTCGAGCATATCGGCTATGGGCGTGACACCGCCGATAGCCTCTTTCGTGAAGCTGCCTAGTTTAAGTGCCAGCGCGCCAACAAGCTTGCCGTCGATATAGACCGGACTCCCACTCATCCCGGCGACCACGCCCGTCTGTTGCACCCGATTGCCCAACAGTCGGACTAGGATGACATCGAGCTTGGGTCCAATGGCGTTGTGCAGAACGCCAATCACCTCGAGATCAACGGGTTCGACCGTATCTCCTTCGAAAATGGTATAGACGACACCCCTCATCCCGGGCTGGATGTCGCTGACAGCAAGCGTCATCGTGGACTGGTCCGCGGATCGGGCTGGCCGGGAGACGGCGAGCAGGAGGGCAACAACCACCAAAAACAGCTTCCACGGCGCGGTAGGCATGGGAAATCCATCATACCCGCTTGCCTGGCCGCAGGCAAATCGCGCCTCGGTGGCCTGGTGAGCGCCCATCGAAGGCCGCCTGCTGCCCCACTTGACCTCGGATATGCGCTCGAGCGACCGCGACGCCATCAGGTCTTTCCGAGAGCCACTTCGAAGAACATGAGGGGCTTCTTCTCGGGCACGTTGGTCACGTCGGGCACGTAGAGGCTGGCGCGTTCGGCCAGCGACATCTTGTGACTCAGATCGAAAAACAGGAAACCGTGAAGCGTGGCCATCGGAGGGACGACACTTACGTCGAGTGCGAATGGCCGCAGGATCTCTATGATCTTGTCCGTTTTAGCGTCCGCGCCCGTGTCCACGCCGACAGGAATTCGAGGCGGGTGCGGATTGGACGGCCCGTTGGGATGCGCGACCTTTCTTGCGACTTCGCCCACCGGCAGCCAATCGACGTTCTGGTGCTGCCCACTTTCGAAGCGAACGTCGAGCTGGACGGTCTCGACGTCAATCCGGATCGCTTGGGGCGTCGCGTTGATCAGAAACACTTCCACAGGCAGGATTCCCACAGCAACCGGATCCGCCTTGCCAAACTTTTCCCTCGCGCGGCCCGGATCGCTGTAGGAATCGGCCGCGATGGTCAACCCCTCATGCTGGTCTCGTGGAATTGAATCCGCAGGATGTGCCGATCCGCCGGCCGGCGTGCTGGATTGCGCGCCAGTCATGCGCCCGGCAAGCGCGACGAGTACAACCCATAAGGCGAGACGCAGCAGATTTTTCATTCGTCTCCGGAACGCTTCATCGGATGCCGGCGTGGGGCCGGAAGTTGTGCGCAGCCACTATACCTTACGTTGAAGAACTCGGACTCATCGGAGCCTGTCGGGCCGCAGCCTGCTGGTTCGACGCAAAAAGCCCTTGACAGGGGGGTTCTCGCGTGCAAACTTCGCCCCGCCCAGATCCCTAGCAAACGCAGGAGACGACAAGATGGCGAGTAGGAGAGAATTTCTTCAGATGGGAGTGGCGGCGCTGGCTTTGCCGATTTCCTCGCACACCTCTCTTTCACCGGCCACTTCCCTCGCCGACGGCGAACCCTCGGCGACACCCCTGTACAAGATGGTTTTCGATCAGCGGTTCAGCTCGAGTCGTGCTTTTGCAGAGGAGGCCGAGAGACTGGGCGTTTCCGTTCACCCGATTCGGGGAGACATGACAGATTTGTGGTACCACGATCTGTATGCACGCTGGAAACAGGGGCCGGCAGCCATTGCCGGAATGACTGAGCACGGAGCCATCTTCTGCCTGGAGAGGCTGGCTTGGGATCAGCGCATGCGCGTCGTTTTCCGAGCCGATCATCGTTATCTGGCCGATGGCTTAATCGAGCATGCGCTCTCTGGGCCCACTCCCATGTTGAGGCAGGCGGTAGGACTGAGCCACGAGACAAGCTGGTCGTTCGAAATGGCAGGCTTGCTGACTCGGTGCCCGGCGAGCCGAACACCGCTGTCGTTAGCCAATGTGATTGGGCCTACGGTCCGACACGCCGATGATCCGGAACATCTCATCTCCTGGTTGATCGCGCCCCTGCAGGTCTGATGGAGCCGTTTGTTCGTTGGGGAGTCTCGGAATGAAAGTTCCCCCTGGCGTGAGTCCGAGTGATTTCGCAAAAGCGATCAACAAATTCGAAGAAGTCGTGGGCAAGCCATGGGTTTTCACCGCGGATGAGGATGTCGCTCTTTATCGAGATCCCTACTCCCCTTTTCTAGGGGAACCGGACGAGCTTTTTGCCTCCGCTGCGGTTGCTCCCGATGACGTCGAGCAGGTCCAGAAAGTCGTCCGCATCGCCAACGAATACAATATTCCGATCTACCCAGTGTCGACGGGCAAAAATCTCGGATACGGTGGATCCGCGCCGGTCCTTTCCGGGAGCGTGGTTCTCGATCTGAAGAGAATGAATCGCGTGATCGAAGTGAACGAAGAGAATGCCTACGCTTTGGTTGAGCCCGGTGTCAGCTATTTCGACCTGTATCGCTACATTCAGGAGAAGGGACTGAAGCTCTGGATCGATGTCCCGGATCCTGGCTGGGGCAGTCCGGTCGGCAACGCGCTCGATCGAGGCGGCGGATACTTGATGGCCCAGTTTCGCAATCATTTTGATTCGCATTGCGGAATGGAAGTAGTGCTGGCGAACGGCGACATCATCCGCACGGGCATGGGCGCGATGCCCGGAGCTAGGACTTGGCAGAATTACAAGACTGGCTTTGGTCCTTGGGTGGATGGCATTTTTTCTCAGTCCAACTTCGGAGTGGTAACCAAGATGGGTTTCTGGCTGATGCCGGAACCGGATGCCTATCTCGCCGGAACCATCTACGTGCCCAGGCATGCGGACCTGATTCCTTTGGTCAAGATTCTGAACTATCTGGAGAACACACGCGTCACCAACGGCATGCCGGACCTGGGCAGTCCCCTGCTGCAGATTCCGATGATTTCGGAGATAGACGCTTGGAACCGCGGGGATGGTCCGCCACCTCCCCAGCCCGAGCTGGCGGCGCTGCTCGCCAAATCGGAGGGGGGCTATTCGACCGAACTCGAGCAATACGCACTGAAGCAGGGCATCAGTTACTGGAGCTGCAAGCTGAGCTTCTATGGTGCTCCCAAAGCGAACGAGGCCAACTGGGAATTCGCAAAGGAGAAATTCTCCGCGATTCCGGGTACGAAGTGTGTCGAAAATGAGTCCTACAAGCTCCCGCTGACTGCTGAGGAGCGCGAAAAGGTTCACAAGCCGCAATTCGGCATACCGAGCCTGGCGATGTTCTCGATCGGCGCCCGATCACGGACCAATCCCGATCCCACCAACGGCCATATGTGGTTCTCGCCAATCATTCCGCGGACCGGCGAGGCCATCTTCGAAGCGAACCGTGTGTTCAGCCAAGCCGCGAAGAAGTATGGGATTCCAGCGCTGGCCTTCAGCCTTCCTTCCTGTTACTGGGAGCGAGCCTTCATTTTCATTTTTGCGTTCCCGGTAACCCGCGACAAAGAAACGAATCAGAAGAATCGCGCGGCCTTTCGCCAGCTGGTCCAGATCGCGGCGGAACATGGCTGGGGCGAATATCGCACCGCACCGGCGTATCAGAGCGACATCATGAACACCTATTCCTACAACAATCATTCGCTTTTGCGGTTTCACGAAACTCTGAAGGACGCGGTCGATCCAAACGGAATCCTTTCCGCGGGCCGCTACGGCATCTGGCCCAAGCAACTCAGAAAGAGTCAGGCATGAACCACGTGGGCATGTTTGGGGTGATCGCACTTGCTGCGATCCTCGGGACCTCTAGCGGCGCGGCGCAAGACCAGGGGCAGAGAATCCCGTCGTCGTGGACCACCACGACCGTCTCGGGCCAGGGTCAGCCGCGTGGGTACGTGGAATATCAAAAGTACTGTTCGGCGTGCCACGGCGCAGGGGTCGGCCGACCCGGCACCATGGCACTGGAGGCGAAATACAAGGGCTCGGAGCCGGCGCTTCTGGACCAGCGCACCGATCTGACGCCGGAGCTGGTCAAGACCTACGTTCGCAATGGCATCTCCATCATGCCGTTTTTTCGCAAGACAGAAATCAGCGATGCCGAATTGGATGCGATCGCTCTGTACCTGACGCGCAACAACAAGCCGTAAAGGGACAGGAGCTGGGGATGAGAGTTCCACCGGGCGTAACACCACAGGATTTTTCCGACGCCATCACGCAGTGGCGGCAGGCGCTTGGTAACGATTGGGTGTTCACGTCGGACGACGATGTGAATCTGTACCGCGACTCCTATTCACCCTTTTGGCACGAAGATCTAGAACCGATTCCGTCCGCTGCCATTGCTCCCGATCGCGTGGAGCAGGTACAAGCGGCTGTCAAAATTGCCAATGCCTACAGAATTCCTCTGTGGACAATCTCTACCGGCAAGAACCTCGGCTACGGCGGCTCGGCGCCACTGCTGGGCGGCAGTGTGGTGCTGGATTTAAAGCGCATGGACCGCATCCTCGAGGTGAATGACAAAAACCACTACGCACTGGTCGAACCCGGCGTTAGCTATTTCGATCTGTACCGCTACATTCAGGATCGGGGCCTGAAAGTCTGGATTGACGTTCCCGATCCTGGGTGGGGGAGCTTGATCGGCAATGCACTCGATCGCGGTGGCGGTTACACGCCGCTGCGGGACCACTTCGACGCGCACTGCGGAATGGAAGTCGTTCTGGCCAACGGCGAAATCATACGCACGGGCATGGGTGCGCTGCCAGGCTCCCAGACTTGGCAGCAATATCGGTACGGCTTCGGCCCGTATCTTGATGGGATTTTTTCGCAATCTAACTTTGGTGTTGTGACCAAGATGGGTTTCTGGTTATTGCCGGAGCCGGAAGGCTTCAAGTCTGGAACCGTCCAGGTCCCTAGGCACGATGATCTTGTGCCGCTGGTCGAAACGCTGAATTACTTGATGAACTCGAACCTCGTGCAGGGCACCACGACCATCGGAAGCCCGCTACTGATGTCCCGCGCTGCGCGAAGCGCTAGCGGCGGGGGCTCGGCGCTGGTCATGACGCCAGGGGGGCCTTCGATCGAGGAGCTGGAGAAGATTGGGCGCGATCAGAATCTGGCCTACTGGACCTGCGAAATGAATTTCTACGGGCCGCCCAAAGTGGTTGAGGCCCAATGGGAGTACGCAAAGGAAAAGTACGCGGCGATCCCCGGGGCCCTGTTTGTAGAAGGCGAAACGTATAAGCTTCCGGTCGATCCCAGCTATGTGGACAAACTGCCCAAGCGGCAGTTCGGCATACCGAGCCTTACGATCTTCGGAATGATGGGTCGCAGTGAAGGCCACATGTGGTTTTCGCCGATCATTCCCATGACGGGGGAGGCAGTGTTCGAGGCGCAAAGGGTGTTTGGGCAGGCCTATCACGACATGGGTGTGCCCGCCATCAATCAGATCTTTGTATTCCCGTCGTCGTTCTTCCCGCGATCATTCGTAATCTTGTGCGGTTTCCCGATCTACCATGATATCGAGAAAAACCAGAGAAGCCGGGAAGTGTTCAAAGGCTTAGTAAAGGCCGCCGCCGAACACGGTTGGGGCGAATATCGCACGCACACAGCCTTTATGGACACGGTTTCCGACGTCTATTCCTACAATGACCATTCCCTGCGGCGGTTTCACGGAACGATCAAGGATGCGGTCGATCCGAACGGAATCCTTTCGCCGGGTCGCTGCGGGGTCTGGCCCAAACGGATGCGGAAGGCACAAGGATGAAAAGCACCAAGGCCGTTTTTTTTATCGCCCTAGGTATCGCGGTGGCAGCCTCAACCCCTGCCGCACCCGACCAGGCTCAGATCGAACGGGGGCACAAGGTCTACGACAAGTGGTGCTTCCCCTGCCACGGCACCGGTACCGGAAAGCCTGGGACCGATTCGCTGGCGGCGCGCGGTCAAAAACCCGCCGTGCTGGAGGAGCGCACCGACCTTACCGCCCCCATGATCAAGACCTTTGTGCGTCAGGGTGTCCTGTTCATGCCTATATTTCGCAAGACGGAGATCAGCGACGCCGATCTCGACGCAATTGCGGCCTATCTCACCCGGAACAACAAGCCCTAGCTCTATGCGAGTTCCTCCCGGTGTAAGCTCGGACGACTTTGCAGCGGCCCTGGCGCAATTTGACGCCGTCGTCGGCAAGCAGTGGGTGTTTACCTCTGAGGAAGACGTCGATCTCTATCGCGATTCGTACTCCCCTTACTGGCATGAAGCGGGTGAACGCGTCGCTTCTGCCGCCGTCGCGCCTGAGAACCTCGAACAGGTGCAGGCAGTTGTCAGGATTGCCAATCACTTTAAGATCCCTCTCTGGACGATCTCTACCGGCAAGAATCTCGCCTACGGTGGTTCGGCGCCGGTTTTATCGGGAAGCGTTGTCTTAGACCTGAAGCGCATGAACAAAATCATCGAGGTCAGTGACAAGAACCACTATGCGCTGGTCGAGCCGGGCGTCAGCTACTTTGATCTCTATCGCTACATTCAGGAGAACAAGCTACAAGTTTGGATCGATCCACCCGATCCTGGCTGGGGCAGCCCGATGGGAAACTCGCTCGAGCGTGGCGGCGGGCGGACGCCGATGCGCGATCACTTTCAATCCGTGTGCGGGATGGAGGTGGTGCTCGCTAACGGCGAGGTGGTGCGCACCGGTATGGGTGCGCTGCCAGGCTCCCAAACCTGGCAGCAATATCGGTATGGCTTCGGCCCGTATCTTGATGGGATTTTTTCACAATCCAATTTTGGCGTCGTCACTAAGATAGGTCTGTGGCTGATGCCGTCGCCGGAGGCGTATCGCGATGGCACCGTGATGGTGCCCAAACACGATGATCTGATTCCTTTCGTCCAGACGCTCTCCTATTTGATGAATTCCGACATTGTGCGAGGAACGATGCTGCTCGACAGCCCTCTGCTCGATTACCGCATGTCGCAGGGCGGCGGAGTCCTCGACATGCCGGGCGGGCCGTCGGTGGCGGAATTGGAAAAACTCGCCCAGGAGAAGAATCTTCCTTACTGGGGCGCCGAGCTGCATTTCTGGGGTCCCGAGAAGGTCATCGACGCGCAGTGGGAGTATACGAAGGAGAAGTTTTCCGCGATTCCCGGCGCTACCTTCCAAGACGGCAGGCACTACAGGTTTCCGCTGGAGCTCACAGAAACCGACGACGCACCGCGTGTTGCGCTGGGCATCCCGAATCTCTCCGTCTTCGGACGGATCGTGGGAGCTCAAGGGCACATGGACTTCTCGCCCATCATTCCGATGACCGGAGAAGCGGTCTTCGAGGTCCTCCAAGTGTTTGGGAAGGCTTACGCAGAGCTCGGCGTGGAACCGCGAAACCAGTTTTTTGTTCTTCCTTGGGCGTTTTTCCCGCGCGCATTCGTTCTTCTTTTCGGTTTTCCCATCGAGCACGACGTGGGAAAAAATAGAAAGACGCGCGAAGTTTTTAAACGCCTGGTCGAAGTGGCCGCCGCGCACGGGTGGGGCGAATATCGCACGCACACGACGATGATGGACACGGTGTCAGACGTCTATTCCTACAACGATCACGCCTTGCGACGCCTCCACGAAACGATCAAGGACGCTGTCGACCCCAACGGAATCCTCTCGCCAGGCAAGTCCGGGATCTGGCCCAAGCGGATGCGCAACCCGGGAGCGTAGATCGGGCCAAGCCATATTCTTCCTGCCGGCGGAGAAGCTTGTGCCGGCCAACCGCGCTATAATCGCTGGCTTGCTCGGGGTTCGCGGCCGCGCTCCGCCTTCCGAATGTACTTCATCTATCGCATCCTCACAGCCTTCAGCATGATCTTTCTGGCGCCCTATTATGCGCTCCGAGCCTGGCGCCACGGCGAGACCGTTGGCGCCTTGGGCGAGCGCTGGGGTTGCATTCCGCCCGCGATTGCCGGGCGCGCGCCAGCAGACGCCGCGGCAAGAAGATCGAAACCCGGGGCGATCTGGATTCATGCTGTTTCGGTGGGCGAGGTTCTGGCTGCAAGACCTCTCGCCGAACAGCTCCGGCATCGGTTCGGCTCGCGCACCGTGCTGGTTTCTACGACGACAGAAACTGGCCAGCGACTGGCACGCGAACGCTTGGCATTCGTCGATGGCATTTTCTATTTTCCCATCGACTGGGTTCCGCCGGTTCGCCGGGCACTTCGTGCAATTTGTCCTGCCTTGGTGATCGTGATGGAAACCGAAATTTGGCCAAATTTCCTGTGTGAGGCGCATCGCCAAAAGGTTCCGGTGATCTTTGCGAATGCACGAATCTCGGACAGATCGTTTGCCCGCTACCAACGCTGGCGATTCATGGTCGAGCCGCTCTATTCGCGCGCTCTGGCGAATGCGGAACTGTTTCTTGCGCAGACGCCGGATGATGCCACGCGTCTGGAAGAAATGGGCGCACCACAGGAGCGCATTGCGGTCACCGGCAACCTGAAATACGACAGCGAGCCGCCGAAGACAAGCCCTTTCGGCGCCTGGCTTGCGGGAGAAATCCAGCGTCAGGAGCGCTGGCCCGTCATCGTGGCAGGAAGCGTGGTAGCGGACGAGGAGGAAGCTGTGCTGGCCGGCTACGATATCGTGCAGCGTCGCTGGCGCCGCGCGTTACTGATTCTGGCCCCGCGCAAGCCAGATCGATTTGACACTGCGGCCGCGGCCGTCGAAGCCGGCGGCTGGAACGTGGTCCGCCGCAGTCGCCTGAATCTGGATGCCCCGCTCGATGAGACTGCTGACGTTCTCATGCTCGATACGATCGGCGAACTGGCCGGTCTGTATCTGCTCGCCGACGCGGTATTCATCGGAGGATCGCTCGTTTCGGCCGGCGGCCACAACATCCTCGAACCGGCTTGGTTCGCAAAACCCCCGGTGTTCGGCCCATCGATGGAAAATTTTCGCGACATGGCAACGCAATTCCTCAGGGCCCGCGCCGCCATTCAAGTCGCAAGTGGCCAGCAGTTGGGGAAGGTCTGGGTCCAGCTGGTCGAAGACAGCGGGCTGCGCGAGCAAATGGGCCGCGCTGCTCGCGAGCTTTCCGAACGCAACCGCGGCGCCACGGTTCGTTCGGTTGCGCGCATCGCTGCTGTGCTCAGTCAAGGGGAGCAGTCGGTGTGAATTTTTCCCAAACGCTGCTCTGGCCGTTAACGCTTCCCTTCGGTGCCGCCGTGCGCCTTCGCGCGCGGGCTTACCAGAACGGTATTTTCCGGCAGCGGCGCGTCGATGGCATCGTCATCAGCGTGGGCAACCTCACCGTAGGCGGCACAGGCAAGACGCCAATGGTTCTGTGGATTGCCGAGCGTCTCATCGCCCAAGGAGAAAAGATCGGCATCCTTACGCGCGGCTATCGCGGCCACCCGTCTGGGAGTGGCGCGACCAGCGACGAAGCCCAGTTGCTCGGCGAGCGACTGGGCGACCGTGTGACCATGGGTGTCGGCGCCAATCGCTGGGCCCGGGCCCGCGACCTCGCCTCCCGCGGGGTCCAGTGGTTCATCCTCGATGACGGCTTTCAGCATCTCCAGCTCGCTCGGGACGTCAACATCGTTCTCATCGACGCAACGAGCCCCTTCGGCGGCGGCCATCTCCTTCCGGCGGGCCGCCTGCGGGAGCCCCCATCGGCATTGGCGCGCGCTGACATCATTGTCATCACGCGCAGCAGCCACGCTCCGGAGCTTGAGGCCGTTATCCGCCGCGAGTCCACCTCGCCGATCTTTTATGCGCGAACACACCTCGATTCGGTCTGCGTTTGGAGCGGGAAATACCCTGGCGTCGAAGACCGGCATGCTCGCCCGCGGCATTTCTTCGTCTTCTGCGGAATTGGGAATCCTACTGCGTTTCTTGCCGATCTCAAGAGCGCCGGGTTCGACGTCGTCGGTCAGCGTTTCTTTCGCGACCACCACCGGTACGACGAGCGGGATGTTCGCCGACTCGAGGCGGCGGCAGGTCCAGCAGGCGCAGAGGCACTCTTGTGCACCGAAAAGGATGTATTCAATCTGGCTGGCATCGTCTGGCAGGGGATCCCCATCTACTACTTGCGAAGTTCGCTTCAGGTGCAGGAGGCGGACCAACTCTGGCAGGCGATTATGAGGAAGGTCGCGTCGCGGCCACGCGCCGACTACGATTAACGGAAGCCTCCGGAGGCGAAACGGAAATCCGCGGGTGCCGTGCGCATTGCGGGCCGCGACCACGCTATGCTAGTTTTCCGCGGTGCTTGTGCCGGTCGACTCGGAGGTAACGCTCAACCAACCCAGAAAATTCTGGGCGCGCTGGCGCGTGCGCGCTGGCTATGTCGTCGCCGCCATGTACTGGCTGCTGGCAGCGCCGACGTTGTGGTCGATCCTGACGGGCGCGGTCTTCGCCGCGTTTGGGTTGGTCGTTCGGGGATTCGCTTCCGGTCATTTGCGCAAGGACGAGACTCTGGCCACAACCGGTCCCTATGGGGCCACGCGGAATCCTCTCTATTTTGGAAGCGCCTTTCTTGCCGCCGGGTTTGTGGTGGCCGGGCATTCCTGGACGGCCGGCGCGATCGTTGCGGTCTATTTCGCGACTTTTTACTATGCCGTGATGCGCAGCGAAGAAAGAGACGTACGCGAACGCTTCGGTGCCGCTTTTGACGAGTACGCACGCCACGTGCCGCTGTTCGTTCCGCGCTTTTCCCGTGCCAGGAGCGAAGGGCAGGAGGGGAGCCGATTTTCATGGCTGCAGTATCGGCGGAACCGCGAGTACCAAGCCTTGCTAGGAACCATCGCCGGACTAGCAGCCATTTGGCTGCGGATGTGGCTTCGAGCGCTGTTCGGATACTGACGGGGGCGGCTGAGACTTACTGCAGGCGGTACACGGCATTCATCATGCGCTGAAACTGGGGCTTGTAGATGAGATCGAAGGCGTTTTCTTTGCCCGGAAACATCTCGAGCGCCGCGCGCCTGGTCGCCGCGATCATTCCGGCGGCTTCTTCGGCGCTCAAGTCGCCCGCTGCAATCTCCTGCAGAGTCAGATGCACTAGAATCCGCAGGCGCCGGATGCGTCTACTTTCTTCGTCGATTTCTGCCTGGCTCGGGGTTGCGTCACAGCTATCTCGAAGGGGTTCCATAGTGGCCGATAGAAAACATGATGAACCCCCGCACAGAGAAGATCAATAGTACTCGGGCTGGCTGTCGCGAAGGAGGGCTAACCTTTACCTTCCTTCCCGGCGGAGGTCGTGAACATGCGAACAAGCCGCAAGATCTTGGCCATAGGGCTCGTGGCAGGATTGTCGTTTGCCAACCCTCATCGTGGGAGTCGAGCGGCCCGTCCTGGCGGCCAGGAACAAACGGCCTCCTCGGCAAAATGCGATGAGGCGTGTCTCCGCGGCCTGCTCGATCAGTATCTGAGCGCTCTGGTCGCTCATGATCCAAGCCGGCTCCCCCTAGCCGCTGCGGTCAAGTTCACGGAAAACACCATACCGCTGAAGCTTCCCGACGCCTTGTGGGGCACGATCAGCAGCCTGGGCACCTACAAAATCTATTTCGCTGACCCGTCAACGGGCCAAGTTGGGTGCGAATGCACGATCCGCGAAAATGGTACGCCTGCGATCCTGGTCGTGCGACTAAAGGTGGTGGAGCGAACAATCACCGAGGTGGAGACGGTCGTCCGGCGCGGCGCAGAGCCCGCCCAAAAATTGGAACAGTTCGGCCAGCCCAATCGCGTCTGGCTTGAGCCCGTCACAGCTGCCGAGCGCACCCCGCGCGCCACGATGCTTCATGATGCCAATCAATACTTCGAGGGCATCGTGCATCTTTCGGGTGACATCGTTCCGTTCGATGAAAAATGCAATCGCATCCTGGATGGCATGCAGGACACGAACAATCCTTCCTACAACGAGGGTTGGGCGAACGGAACCTTCAATCCTGCGGCGCTCGGCTGCCGCGAGAATATGAACACGAAAATTTGGGCGTATATCCAGTCGGTTGATCCACGACGATTCGTGATGGTGGACGAAAAAATGGGCATTGTTTTCGGCTTTTTCATGTTCAATCACCCGGGAACTGTGAAGGAAGCAGACGTTCCCGGTGTCGGCAGAATTCCCATGCCGGCGTCGGCGCTCAGGCCATTCAGTGTTGAGGTGGCGGAGTTTTTCAAAATTGAGGGCGGCACAATTCGCCAGATCGAAGGAGTGCAGCTCGTGCTGCCCTACAAATCTCCAATTGGATGGTGAAGCTCGGCCCATGGCAGCTCCAAGCTGCCGTTCCGAGTACCCCATTTCAGGGGCGGCGGCTCAGGCACACCACCGACTCGATGTGAAATGTCTGCGGGAACAGGTCGAACAGATGGACCCGTGTGACTTCGTACCCGGCCTTTCTCAGCGCGGCCAAATCGCGCGCCAGCGTGGGCGGCTCGCAAGAAACGTAGGTGATGGCCGGGGCAGCGATGCGGGCAAGTTGGCCGATCACCTCCTTTGTGAGCCCGGCGCGCGGGGGATCGAGTACCACCCGTTCGGGGGTGTCACGGCATTTTTCGAGAAACTTTCCGACATCTGCGTTCCGGATTTCGATTCGCCCCTGCCCGGCGGTGTTGGATTCGAGATCGCGGGCTGCTGCGGGGTTCGATTCGACGGCCACAACCCGCTCAAAGCGTCTTGCTAGGGGCACGGTCAAAAGACCCACACCCGCAAAAAGGTCGAGCGCCAACCGGCCGCCGTCAGCACTCTCACTAACCTCGCCGGCAAGTTCGCCTGCAAGGAAGCGGTTCACTTGAAAAAACGACAGGTGGCCAACACGATAGTTCAAGCCCGCAGCCTCCGCTTCCACGTAACCCGGACCGTCAAGCTCCATCCGCTCACGGGCGGGATCGTGAAACAACAGACTCTGGATTTCTGGCACGGCGTGTCGGAGGGTATCCACCAGTTCTTGGTGGCGGGACGGAAGACCGGCAAACGTAGCCGTTAACAGCAGTTGGGTATCGTTCGCACCGGCGAATGCTTCGATCTCGCGTAACTCCGGTGCGAGCTGCTTTTCGGCCAGAGCCAAGCGCAGCGCGTCCAAGGTCTTACACAACAGCGGGGAGAGAACCGCGCATTGCTCGACCGGGCAGAATGTGGTCGAATGGGCGCGAAAATATCCGATGCCGAGGCTCGAGGTGTCCGCTTTTGATGAGCCGCGAATTTTCCACTGCGCCCGGTTGCGATAGCCCCAGGGCGGTGACCGATGGAGAGTGATCTCTCCGGGCCAGTCGATCCGACCGAGTCTATGCAGCGTTTCGCGCAGAATTTCCGTCTTGAATGTGAGTTGCGCTTGGTAGGGAATGTGCTGGTAATGACATCCGCCGCAAACGCCGTAATGCGGGCATCGAGTCGCGGCGCGCTCGGGGGCGGCTTCGAGCAGGCGCTCGACGCGCGCACGCACGAACTTCTTGTTACGTTCGACAGCTGCGGCTCTGACGCGCTCGGCGGGCAGAACAAAGGGCACGAAGACCGTCGCACCCTCGTGATGCGCGAGGCCGTCGCCGCCATACACGAGCTTTTCAATGGTGATGTCCATGATGTCGACTGCAGAGCCCTGCCGATTCAAGTGAGATAGAAGAGGCTGAGCCGGGGCACACCGAATCGCTCGAAAAGACGCTTCTGCATGTACTGACGCTCAAGTTGAACCAGTTGTTCCGCCGACATTTTGGGGCGATACGGCCGGAGCGCGCGGTCCATTTCGCGGCGGATGGCCAGCAGCGTTTCTTCGTCGGCATCGGCCCAAAGCGCGGCAGTGAGTTTCTCTTCGAGGATGGTAAGGCGGCGCTCGAGATCCTCGAGGTCGATTGGGCCGGGTGAGTCGGTGAGCGGAGCCATCTGTTCGAGCCGTTGGGCGACGTCACCGAGGCCAGACGAGATGCGGTTGTGCGCGGCGCGATGTTTTTCAGCGCCTAGAAGAAGGCGCGCCCTGTTACGCTCGAAGTACTGCTTCAGCTCGTCGCGCGAAAATGGCTCCTCGGCCGGGCGCGCCGCTTGGACTTCCGGACCGCTGCCTCGAGCGGCCTCCTGCGCTTGGCTGGCGGCATCGAGTACTGCGTCGACACAGTAGGCGAGACTCTTAAGAGGGCGTCCGTCAGCGGCCCGGCGGGAACGACCCCAACTCTCAAATGCCCGATCGATTCCTTTGAGAACGGCGCCCAGCGGAATCCCGGCCTTTTGCCAGGTCTCAACGATGGCCCAATCGAGCGGCGAGACCAGCAGGTGCGCGCCGCGCTTGTGCCAGAAGTATTCTTCGATTTCCGTGAAATAGTTAAAGTAGTTGAACGACGACATGGATTTAAAAACGCCACAGCGGAACGGTGGCTACCCAGCGGCTGAAATCAATCAGTCGCCCGGCCGGGCGCCCTCCTCTTCACAGCAGCGCGATCTTCCCCGGCTGCTTGATTGCGTTCCCAGATAATGCGCAGGCCATCGAGAGTAAGGAACTCATCGACCGTTTCGATGTGACGGGAGGCACCGCCAATCAAGGAGGCCTGGCCACCGGTCGCGATCACTTTCGTCTTCGCGCCCATCACCTTCTTCATGCGGTCGAGAATCCCGTCCACCAGATCGGTGTAGCCGTAAAACAGGCCCGACTGCATCGATGCGATTGTGTTAGTGCCGATGATTTTCCCCGGGTCCTTGATTTCCACTCGAAAAAGGCGCGCGGCCCGCGCAAACAGTGCATCGGCCGAAATGCCGATTCCCGGTGCGAGCACGCCGCCGAGATACTCGCCGCGCGGCGAGACGGCATCGAAATTGATGGCTGTGCCGAAATCCACAATGATGCAAGGGCCGCCGTACTTCGTGAAGGCCGCGACGCTATTGACGATTCGGTCCGCTCCGACCTCCTGCGGGTTGTCATAGTGAATGGGCATCCCGGTCTTAACGCCAGGCTCGACGAAAAGCGCTTTGCGCCCGAAATAGCGATCCGACATGCCGGCCAGTGTGGAGTTGAGCGGTGGGACGACCGAGCTGATGATCACGCCGCCGATTTCGCGGGGCTCGAACCCCGCCAGCGTAAACAGGTCGCGGGTCAGGATACCGTATTCATCAATGGTCTGGTCGCGTGCGGTGGTCAGGCGCCAATGTGCCACGAGATCTCTCTGACGAAAAACCCCTAACACGGTGTTCGTATTGCCCACATCCATGGCCAGAAGCATCAGGAAGCCTCCGCGACGTCGCCTGAGAGAATCGGAACGACCCCATGCCCGTCGTCGCGCGTCACGCGCAAAACACCGCTGGGCTCGAGTCCGGCCGTCGTGCCCGTAAAGCTCTCGGTAGCGGTGGTAACCCGAACGTGCTTACCCTTGAAGTAGGTCGACACCTCAGCGAAACGCCGGAGAATGGGCGTGGCTCCCTCCGACAGGAATTGATTGTAGTAGCGGTTGAAGCACCCCAGCAACCGGATCAGAAGTTCCAATCGCGAATGGGCTCGGTGGGTCTCGATGCGCAACGATGTCGCGCGATCGGCCAGCTCGTTGGGCATCTTGGTTTGATTCACATTCATGCCGATGCCGACGACCGCGTGGTGGATGCGATCGGGTTCGGCGTGCATTTCAGTGAGGATTCCGCCAAACTTGCGGCCGCCCACGAGCAAATCGTTGGGCCAACGGAGATCGGGCTGTGCATCGAGATCATCGGCAGCGGCATCCCGCGCCGCCAGTCCGGCGACCAGCGTGAGCAACGGTGCGTGGGCTGGGGGAATCGACGGCCGTAGGAGAATGCTCGTGTAGATCCCCACGGACTTCTCCGAAGTCCAGAAGCGGCCTGCACGACCCCGACCGGCAGTCTGCTCTTCGGCGACGACAATCGTGCCATGGGGTTCGCCGGATTCCCCCAACCGCATGGCTACAGAATTGGTCGAGTCGACCTTGAAAAAATGAAAAATGCGGCGCGCGAACACGGTGCCGTATAGACGGTGGCTTAGCATCTGCGGAATCAGTAGGTCGGGCACGCGCTCAATATGATACCCAGTCCGAGGATGGCCTTTGACACGCACGCCGAGAGCGCGCAGCCGCTCGATCCAGCTCCAAACTTGCTGCCGCGTGGTGCCGATTTCCTTGGCGATTTTGGCGCCGCTGATGACGATCGTTGAATTTTCGGCGAGCAGCGTTAGCAGCGCGTCGATGCGCCGGTCGGTTGTGCCTGGCAGGCCAGCTATTCTCTTGGTTGCCATACGTGGAAACCACGAAGCATACTCGACGGGGCCGGAGCCCACAAGTTGGCGCCCCAGCTGTCGCCCATCGATCCGTAGGACTTACCATCGGTCAAGCTAGGGAGTTAGCGAAGCGGCTTGCGTCGCTCTTTGAGCTTCTCGAGCTCCGCCCGTCGTTCGGCGAGCGTCTTGCGCAGGCCCGCCACGACGTTCGCCGGTGCCTTCGACGCAAACTCTTCATCAGCGAGGCGACCCTGCTTCGATGCGATGTCCTTCTCCAGGCGATCGATCTCCTTGTCGAGACGCGTGGCTTCGGCTGCTTTGTCGATGGCTTCCCCATAGGCGATCCGCAGGTCAAATTGCGCGGTGGAGCGGATCGCCGCGCCTGTGGTGTCAAGGTGGCCCGCTGAGATTCGCAACTCGGAGAGCGTAGCCAGGCGCAGAACAGCATCCACATTTTCCTCCACCAGCCTGCGCAGGTTCGGATTTTCGGTCGAAAAATCGGCTGGCACCTTGCGCTTGGGATCTAGCTTCATTTCGGCGCGGATCTGGCGCGCTCCGACGATAATTTCCTGAAGCGTCGCCATGGCTTCGTCAACCGAAGCATCGGCACATCCGGTGCGCGGATCGGGAAAACGCTCGAGCGCGATCGAACGTGCGCCAGGTCGCTGGGGTAGGCGGTGCCACAGCTCTTCGGTAAGAAACGGCATGACGGGATGCAACAGGCGCAGGGCCGCGTCCAGCGCGGCGAAAATATTCTGCCATGCCGCCAGAACAACGTCGGGACCGGTTGCCGCCAGTTGTGGTTTGACCCACTCGATATACCAATCACAGAAGTCGCCCCAGAAAAATTGGTAAATGGTCTGGCAGGCTTCGTGGAAGCGGAAGTGCTCCTGCGCATCGTTGACCTGCTCGGCAACAGCCGCAAGGCGCGAAAAAATCCAGCGGTGGGGGAGCGCTCCTTCGCCGGCCACCCAATACGGCGCCTGGGTGCGAATGTCCGGTGCAGCCAAGTCCTCAAGCCGCAGGCCGCCCACCTTGATCTTCTCGAGGTTGACGAAGAGAAATCGCGCGGCGTTCCAGATCTTATTGGCGAAGGCACGAGCACCCAAAATACGATCTTCGCTCAAAATGATGTCGGTACCAGGGGCGGCCATGCTGGCGAGCATATAGCGGAGCGCGTCGGTGCCATATTGCAGAGTCAACTGGAGCGGATCGACGCCCGTGCCCTTCGTTTTCGACATCTTCGCGCCCTCGGAAGTGCGGACCAGCGAATGCAAGTACAGGCGGCGGAAGGGGATGCGGTTCCGATTGTCGGTTTGGTGCGGTTCGGGCCGGTCTGTCAAATGCAGACCCATCATGATCATGCGGGCGTCCCAGAAGAACAAAATGTCGTAGCCACTAATCAGCAGGCTGGTTGGATAAAACGCCTGGAGCTCGGGCGTGTCGTCCGGCCAGCCGAGGGTTGAAAACGGCCACAGCGCGGAGCTGAACCAAGTGTCGAGAACGTCGGGGTCTTGCGTCAATTTCGAGCTGCCGCACTTCGGGCAGACGGTCGGCACGCTGGCCGCGCGTGCGTGCCCTTCTATAATTTCAACGCGCGAATCGGCCGCGGGGATCATTTCTTTGCAATCGTCACAATGCCAGATGGGGATGCGATGGCCCCACCAGAGCTGCCGCGAGATACACCAGTCACGGATATTGTCGAACCATTGCAGCAAGATGGTGCGCTGGTTATCGGGCACGACTTCGATGAGGCCATCGATCACGACCTGCTTGGCCGGTTCGGCGAGCGGCTTCATTCTCAGGAACCATTGCGTCGAAAGGCGCGGCTCAATTTCGGATTTGCAACGATCGCAAACGCCGACCGAATGAGAGATGTCCTCGACGCGTTCGAGCAGTCCCAAGGCCATGAGGTCTCCGACGACGCGCTCGCGCGCCTCGAACCGATCCAGCCCAGCATAGGGGCCCGCGGCTTCACTCATGTGGCCGTCGTTGGTCATCACGTCGATTTCCGGTAGGTTGTGCCGCCTGCCGACTTCAAAGTCATTCAGATCATGCGCGGGCGTGATTTTGACGACGCCTGTGCCAAATTGGCGGTCGACGTAGCCGTCCGCAATCACCGGAATCTGGCGATTCATAAGCGGCAGCATCACACTGTTGCCGACCAAGCGCAGGTAGCGTTCGTCGTCGGGATGAACGGCGACGGCTGTGTCGCCAAGCATCGTTTCCGGACGAGTGGTCGCGACCACAAGAAACTCCTTCGATCCGACGATCGGATAGCGGAGATACCAAAGCTTTCCTGCGCCCTCAACGTGGACCACTTCGAGATCGCTGATCGCTGTCTGGCACCGCGGACACCAATTGACCATATAGCGGCCGCGATAAATGAGGCTTTCGCGATAAAGGCGCAGAAAAGCCTCAAGGACGGCGCGATACAGCTTTGGCTCGAGGGTAAAGCGCTCGCGGGTCCAATCGCAGGAAGCGCCGAGGCGAATCATCTGCTCCTTGATCACGCCACCGCTTTCCGCCTTCCATTGCCAAACCCGCCGCTCGAACTCGTCGCGACCCAGGTCCTGGCGGCGAATGCCTTGCTCTGCCAGCTTCCTCTCGACCACATATTGTGTGGCTATGCCGGCGTGATCCATGCCCGGCAGCCAAAGCGTGCGATCGCCCCTCATGCGATGCCAGCGAACGAGCATGTCGATCTGCGTATGCTCGAGCATGTGGCCAATATGGATCGAGCCGGTGACATTCGGCGGCGGCAGCACGATGGAAAACACGGGACCACCACCGGAATTTTCGACGCGGAATAGCTTTTCCTCAAACCAGGTCTTCGCCCAGCGCTCTTCGATCTCCTGTGGCTCGTAAGCCTTGGGAATTTCCGGGGGCATGATTCCCTAATGGATTGAATTTCTTCGAGATGCCAAAAGGCCAATATAAGGGGCGTGTGCGGAGCGCGTCAAATCGCGAACGTCGACGAAGACTCTACCGAACCATCTTCATCAGATCGCGAGATCAAAATCGGTCCGGTTCGTCACTTCTCTTTTTTGGCCGTTTCGTTCTGCAGGAGGTTTTCGACCAGCGGTTTCAGAACGCCCTGCGAAAGCAGATCGTGGAGCTGGGGTTGGAGCTTTTCAAGCACTTTCTGCACGACAGCATCGACTGTCCCTGGATCGGCGGTAGCCTGTTCCTGAGGCTGCGTGCGAAAATCCGGAGGAGGCGTTAGGAAAGGAATCTCGGCGAGGGCCTCGCGGCTGGGCGGCGGGCCAGTCGGAATGCGCTCGTTCCCCTCGACCTCGGTGGTCTTGGTTTCGAGCAAGGACAAAGGCTCCTCGGCACTGCCGAGGGCTTCTGGCGACGGAGGCTCTTCGACTGGAGGTGCTGGAGCGACCGGCGGCGTGAATAAGTGCGTCGGCTCTAAGTCCTGTTGAGCGACCTCGTAGTGCGACGTACCCTGCAAGTCGTCTTCCACCAGCAGGGGCTCGGGCGTAACGTGAACGGCCGGCGGCTGCATCAGATCCGGGTCCTGATAGCCGGCTGCCAGCTCGGGTTTCGAGTCCGCCTGAAAACTCTCGTCGGTTTTCGAACTAGCAAGCGGCAGCGGTTCAGCGGTCTGGGCCTCGATGGTTTCCGCCGCGGTTTCTGTCGGCGCTGGCGTGACGTGCTCAACCGGATAAGACCAGGACGCACTCGGGGGCGCTTCGTCCGCAAAGAAGGATTCCTCGGCTGCTTCGACGCTGGGGGTAGTCCGCACGTCGGAATCGAAAGGTGCGTCGGGCTCGCTTTGAGGGGTCTCGGTGGCAGGGGCGGGCGGCGCATACCGACCCTCGCCCTCAGGTTCCGGAGACACGAAACTTGTATCGTTTGCCGTCTGCTCCGACAGGACGCTCATCCAATCGGCCGCCGGATGATCGGAGGAACCCTGCGCCAGTTGGTCCATCCAGTGAGAGGGGCCCGACTGCGGCGCAGTCTCCACGTCAGGCGCGGGCTCCGGTTCAAAGGGAGCTGGGTGGGCCACCGTGGCTTCTGCTTCCACGACGGGGGTCGGGTCAGTTGGCGCAAAGAAATCCGGCCCGGGAGCACTCGCCGAGGCGGGCTCAGGCACCTCAGCCGACATCGGCTCAGCCGGCGTCGGAGCTTCGAAGGTCGCGAGCGAATTTGTGTTCTCCACCTCTTCTTCTTTGGGGAAGGGAACGCGACGGGGAGGCACCTCGCGCTCAGAAGGAAACTGGGACGAATCGAGGTCGGTTGCGAATGCCGGCTTGTTGACGGCTTCCGGGGGAATCTCAATCTCCATGGCGTTGCGACGCCAGTCGCGCGCCGTGGATGATTCGTCGAAGTCGTCCTCGGCCACTTCTTCCGACTCAGCGACCGGTGGCTTCGGCTCGTTCGACATCTCGGCCTCCGACGGCGCGTCGTCCAGCGCCCGGCGGCCGGTCCCGAAGCCGTACACGAGAGCCGCTTCCTCCGGAGTGGGCTCTGGAAAATCAGGCAGTGGTTTGAGCTCCGCACGCGCGGAAGTCGCGGGTTCAGGAATCGATTCAATCACCATCGGCGGCGCTTCTTTGGCTTCTCGCGCCTTGGCCAACTCGGCGGCGACCTTGGGATTCTTTTCTAGCGCGGACATCACCATAGCGATCAGCGGATCGGGCGGAACGAAGGGTTTCTTTAGAACGCCATCGGCACCCACGCGCCGCGCCTCTTTTTCATCGAGGGGATCAAAAGCGCCGACAAGCAAAATGACGGGCACATGCGAGAATCGCTCGTCTTTTTTGACGAACTCGCAGACTTCGTAGCCGTTGCGCACAGGCATGAAAATGTCTGCGAGCACCAGGTCCGGCTTCAGATCGGGGATGCGCCGCACAGCCGCCTCGCCGTTGCCGACCGAGACGACTGCGACACCACGGTCTTCAAACGACAGCGCGACCATCTTTTGAATGTTGGCATTATCGTCCGCGACCAAGATTTTGGGCACTGGGGGTTCCCTCGGGACGCGCACTCCCGGCACTGCGCCATCCGCCTCGCGTAAAGACTATTGCAGCATTACCGAGAGAGGCCGTCAACGGAGTAGAGCAAGCAGGGTGCTACAGTTGTTAGTAGGGGGTACACCGGGGCAACGCTACGGAATCAGCTTGTGCAGGCCCTTCTTTTTCTTGCTGCTGGATTCGTTCTTGGAGTCGTCCTGGTTGTTCGCAGACTGGCTTGAGGACTGCGCAGAAGAGGGATTCGAACCTCCACTGGCGGGGGGAGTTGCCACAGCCTGCGAGGATCCAGGGGGCGGGGTTGGAGAATTCACGGCCGCGCTTGCTGGCGCAGCCGAATTCTCACTGACAGCCTGCGGTGCGGTCGTCGGTGCCGTAGGTAAGCTGGTCATCGTTGACGGGGCAGGCTGCGCCGCAGGATCGGCGGCTGCCGCCGTCGTTGGCGCCGCAATGATCTGGGCGCCGGCTGATGCCGTGGAGGTGTCAGGCGAAGACGACTCCACCGATTCGGTATCGCTGGACGCCGAATCCGATCTCGAGGAGGCCACGCCCGCAGCGAGATTAAACCTCGGGCCCGCCGCGCCCTGGCTTAAAACCTCGGTCGCCGAGACGGAGTCGTCGGGCGGGTTCAAATTCGGTTGGCCCACTTGTGCGGCCAGGTGGACATCGGGATTGGCTTTCACCATCCCCACGGTGGTCGCCGTCACAGGATTGGGGTGGTGTTCCTTCTCAAACAATTGCTGCTTTTGCATTCGCGCCAAGGCCTCCGGATCAGCCTTGGGAACCGGCATCCCCATCGCGGTCAGGTGAGCTTTGGCGTCTGGCGCCAGCTTCGAGAGTGGATAATCTTTGACGATCCGGTTGTAGCATTGCGCGGCTAAGTCGCCCCAGTGGTTTTTGTCGTCCTCGTTCTTCGAGGCCTGTTTGGCGCGCTGGTAGATGTTGCCGAGCATCCAGAGCGCTACGTCGCTCTGGCTATACAGCGGGTATCTGCCGGTTAGTTCCACCAGGCGCGCCGCCGAAGCGCGATAATCCTGCTTCACGTAGTAGAAATGGGCAATCCTGTATTCGCCATCGGCCAAGACTTCTTGCACATTGCGCAAGTCCTGTTCGGCACGCGGCAACAGCGGGCTTTGCGGAAATTTCAGCAGAAACGTCCGAAACTCATCCTCGGCAGATTGAGCCTGGCTGTTGTCGCGATCCGCCTTCTCCATCATTCGATAATGGCACATCGCCACTTGCATCTGCGCGTAGGCGGCCTCATCCAGGAAAGGGAAAAAAACAATGAAATTCTTGTATTCGTCGACCGCCTGAGTGAGGTTCGAAGTGCCGCCCTCTTTGTAAAACGAATCGGCGATCCCCAGCTTGGCCTTGGCGAGATACTCGCTATCCGGGTAGGTGTTGATGAGGGTCTGGAGGTCTAAACGCGCCTCGGTATACTTCGTGTGTTTCAAGTCGGCCATAGCGCGATCGTAGAGTACCTTGTCGGGTTCGGCCGTCTGGGTGGTATCGGGCGTCTTCGTGGGCTTAACCTTGGTGACGTGGGGTTTCTGTCCGTACGTCGCAGGGGACCCGAGCCCGGCGAGAAACAGGGCAAGAACCACGATCAAACGACGGTCCATTGTGAGAGGAAATTCGCGCACGAATCAGACCTTCTGACTGAGAGCCTCGGTTGCAAGTTTACGCAGCTGTCGCGTGGCCGCTGCCGGATCGGGTGTGTGGAAGACCGACGTCCCCGCCACGAAGGTATTGGCGCCGGCCTGCGCCAGCTCCCCTACGTTTTCGACCTCCACGCCACCATCTACCTGAATTCGAAACGTGCCATTATAGCGCGTACGCCACTGATCAAGCTGCCGAATTTTCTCAAAGGCTCCGGGGATGAACTTCTGCCCTCCGAAACCGGGATTGACGGACATCACCAGCACCGTATCTACCTTGTCCAGAACCTCCGTCAGCATCATCACCGGTGTCGCCGGGTTGATTGCTGCGCCGGCCTCGGCTCCCGATTCGCGAATCAACGCAAGCGCCCGGTCAAGGTGCGGGGTCGCCTCCTCGTGGACCAGTACTCGGCTTGCACCCGCGCGCACGAATTCCTCCACATACTGTTCGGGGCGGTCGATCATGAGATGCACGTCGAGAGGCAATCGGGTTGTCTTCCGCAGGGATTCAACCACCGGAATCCCGATCGTGATGTTAGGAACAAAGCGGCCGTCCATCACGTCGACGTGGATCACATCCGCGCCCCCCTGCTCGACGGCGCGAACTTCGTCGCCAAGCTTCGAGAAGTTGCAAGCCAGGATCGACGGTGCGAGTTCGATTCTTGCGTGTGGCATCGAGCCCCTCGATACTAGCACAGCCGGAAAGGTTCGCTACTGCGCGACCTCGAGCTCAATCGGGGTTCCGCCATCGACACGCTGTCCCCGCGATGGGGTCTGGCCGATGACAGTCCCAGCCGTCACCCCGAGGGTCGTAACTGGCGTGATCTTAGTGATTTTCAACCCTGCCATCCCCAATTTCGACGCCGCTTCGGCAGCGGTAAGACCGGAAAGGTCCGGCATGGCGAAGGCGGGCAGCCGCGGACCCAGAGAGACGAGTAGGTTGACGCGGGGGCTTTGCACGTTCGTTGTACCTGGGGCGGGATCTTGCAGGATCACAGTATCTGCAACGGCGTCGGGCGAATATAGGTTAGAGACTTCACCGATTTGCATGCCGCTGCGCAGTAGCTCGACTTGCGCTGCACGCAGACTCACATCCTTGACCTCAGGAATCGATACCCTCTGCGGACCAAGGCTCAGCACCACGTGTGCATATTGGCCCGTTTTCACCCGCGTGTTGGGAGGAGGGCTCTGTCGGACGACAGCGTCAACGGCGAGATTGCTATAGACGCGATCCTCCACTTTCATGCCCAGGCTGCGGCTGTGGAGAAGCTGTTGGGCTTGGTTGGCGCCCGCACCGACGACATCCGGCATGGTCACCTGGCGACCTTGGATCGCTAATCGCATCGCAGTCAGCGCGCTCAGGAATCCTACCGACGAAAGGATGAACAGCAGTAATCCCATCCGCAGAATCCATTGAAGCCGCTCGCGTAGAGTCAACTCCCCATACCCTCTTCTGTGAGCCTAACACGATTGGGAGCGCTCCAGGGTAGCGGCGAAAAAGCCGTCGGTGTGCTGCGCTGCCGGAGACGAGCGAAAGTAGCCGTCGCCTGCAAAAAACGTTTCTGCATCGACCCCCTTTCTGAGATGGGGTCGGAGTCGCTCGATAACCGTGCGCGCCCCCAGGCGCCGAATCGAAGGCTCCGCGTCGAGAACCTTGGCGACGACTTGCTCGTTTTCCTCTGGCTCCATCGAGCAGGTCGAGTAGACCATCTGTCCTCCCGGCTTGAGAGCGGGAATGGCGTTCCCGAGCAGACGAACTTGCAATTGATGAAACGCCGGAAGCTGTTCCGGCCGTAACCGCCAGCGAATTTCGGGATGCCGCGCGAGCGTGCCCGTGCCAGAGCAGGGCGCGTCCAAAAGGATCCGGTCGAACGTTTCGCGAAACGGAAGCGGTTGCTCCGCATTCAACTCAACCAGGTACACGCCAGCAAGCCGGAGCCGCTTGAAGTGCGCGCGCATGGCCCGCAGGCGGTGCCAGTAGCGGTCGGCCGCGATGACCAAGCCTGTGGTCCCGGAGGCTCGCGCCAAGGCAGGCGTCTTCCCGCCGGGCGCGCCGCAAAGATCGATGACCCAGTCACCGGGCTCGACGCCCAATAGCAGTGGCACCGCTTGCGAAGCTTCGTCTTGGATCGCAAGCAGGCCGGCGCGAAAGGCTTCCGTTTGTCTCGGGCTACCGCCGGTCGCAGCAAACGCATTTTCCAGCAGCAGTCCAGGCTCTATGTGCAGACCGGCGCGTGCCAGCTCGCTTTGAACCTCCTCACGGAAATCGCCGCCTTCCAGCACGCAGCTTAGTCGTGGTCTTTCGTTGTTGGCGGTCATGGTTCGAATCGCGAGAGCTTCTCCCAGCCGCGAAACCCAGCGCTCGACCATCCAGGTCGGGTGAGAATGAAGGATCGCGAGCCGCTCTGTGTGCGGAAGGTTCGCACCCAGGAATTGCTCGACGGGAGATGCGGCTTCAGCTGCAGCCTTGTGCAGCACGGCGTTTACCAGTGACGCAGCCGAGGTCTTGCGCGCCATCTTCACGAGCTCAACCGATTCATTCACCGCTGCTCGCGTTGGAATCCTCTCGAGGAAACGAAGCTGATAAAGACCAATTCGCAGCGCGAGCGCGACAGCCAGATCAAGTCTTTCGATCGTTTTCTGCAGATGCCGATTGAGGAGAAAATCAAGCAGGCGCCGCCAGCGAAGAACTCCCAGCGTGATTTCCGTTGCCAGCGCAGCGTCGGCCGGCTTTACGCGCACATCGAGCGCTTCGTGGAGCACGTCACTGGCATAGGCTCGCTCCGCCTCGACCTGGCGCAACACCTGGTAGGCAATCCGTCTTGCGGGAGAAACGGTCATCGCCGCTCCCTGCTAGCCGTTGAAACGTTCGCCGGGTGCCAGGCGCGCGCCGTTTACAAATTCCCGCGCTGTGATGCGTTTGCGCCCTTCCATCTGAACGAACTCCAGACGCAGCGCTTCGCTTTCGCCCGAACGAACCAGCACTTCCGATGGTAAGAGCTCAAGGGTGCCGGGCGGCGAAAACTGGCGGGCCCTCGAAGGGCCTGACCATCGCAGCTCGGTACGCGGAACCGGCCGGGCCCAAATCTGGCACCTCTGGCCGCGAAAGGTCGTAAACGCCCCGGGCCAGGGTTGAAGTCCCCGAATCTGGTTGTAGGTGTGGAGAGGGGGTCGCGACCAATCGATGCGCCCGTCCTCCTTCTTCAGTGGCGGCGCAAATGTCGCCTTCAAGTGATCTTGGGGTGCCGGGGTGATCTCGCCGCTCGCAAGCTTTCGCAGCGTTCGCACCATCAGGGTGGCGCCGGCTCGGGCCAGGCGCTCGGCCAGCTCGGGGGCAGTCTCGTCTTTCCCGATTTCAACCACCTGCTCCAACAGCGTGGGCCCTGTGTCGAGTCCCGTGTCGATTTGCATCGTAGTGACACCGGTCACATCTTCACCGTTCAAGATCGCCCAGTTGATGGGGGCGGCGCCGCGATATTTCGGAAGCAACGAGGCATGTAGATTGATCCAGCCGAAGCGCGGAATCGCAATCAGGCGCGGCGGTATGATCTGGCCGTAGGCGATGATGACGACCACGTCCGGCCGAAGGTGCGTAAAATGCTCGTACGCTTCGTCCGACTTGATTTTCTGGGGCTGGTAGACGGGAATAGCGGCGGCGAGCGCCGCCTCCTTCACCGGTGAGCTGTGCACCTGTTGGCCGCGCCCCCGGGGCCGATCCGGTTGAGTGACAACTCCGACGATCTGAAAATCCGGCTCCTTCCGCACTGACTCGAACGAAGGAACGGCAAACGCCGGCGTGCCGCAAAAGACAGTTCGCAACGCCACGGTCCTCCTACCACTCGCCGGCTTTTTTCATCTTGCGGATTTTTCTCTTGATGAGGTCGCGCTTGAGCAGGCTGAGATGCGCAAGAAAAAGGACTCCATTGAGGTGGTCGATCTCGTGGCAGAAAGCACGGGCCAGCAGCCCTTCCCCACGCATTTCGAACTCCTTTCCCGTAGCGTCCTGTGCACGGATCGTCACAAATTGAGGCCGGAGGACGTGTCCGCGGAAGCCGGGCAGCGACAGACACCCTTCTTCCTCGCGTTGCTCGCCTTCCGAGTGCACAATTTCCGGGTTCGCGCAGACGATCCTGGCCTCCGGATTCTTTCCATTGCTGACGTCGATCACCGTCAGCCGCTTTCCGATGCCGATCTGGGGCGCCGCGAGCCCTACGCCATTGGCGGCGTACATCGATTCGAACATATCCGCGACGAGCGTCTGCAATGCCTCGTCGAACGTCTCCACCCGCTGGGTGGGTGTTTCGAGCACCGAACTTCCGTATTTCACAATCGGATGAATCATCGTACGCCTGGTCGAATCCGCTAAAAGGTGTCCAGTTGCTGCTCGTAGCCTTGGAAATTTCGGCGTGTCTCTTCGAGAGAGTCTCCGCCGAATTTTTCCAAAAACGCGCCTGCCACCTCGATCGCCACCATGGCTTCGCCAGCGACGCCCGCGGCGGGCACGACACACACATCAGAGCGCTCGTAGGCTGCCTTCACGGCTTCTTTCGTGTTCAGATCCGCCGTCAACAGTGGCCGGCGCAACGTGGAAATCGGCTTCAGATATCCTCGCACCACGATATCTTGGCCATTCGTAATGCCGCCTTCCAGCCCGCCCGCGCGATTCGACGAGCGGTCAAACCTCTTAAGCGACCCGTCGTAACGAATCTCATCCTGTACCTCGGAGCCGTAGCTTTGCGAGTTCTCGACACCGGTTCCGATTTCGACAGCCTTCACGGCTTGAATCGAGATCACGGCGCGTGCGAGCCTCCCGTCCAGCTTTTCGTCCCATTGGCTATGGTTGCCCAACCCCGGAGGAACCCCACGAGCGATCACCTCAAAAATTCCGCCGACCGAATCGCCCGCCCGCAACGCACCGTCCACCTCCGCCTTCATTTTGGCTTCCGTGCCTGGATCGACGCAACGCAACGGCGACTCGAGATTCTCGCAGACCGCCACAATCTCGTCCCATGTGGCGGCGCGCGCCAACCGCACATGGCCCACTGCAAGCGTATGGCTTAAAACCGTGACACCGAACTCACTTAGAAAAAGCTTGGCGAGCGCCCCAGCGGCCACGCGCGCGGCCGTTTCGCGGGCTGAGGCTCGCTCCAACACGTAGCGGGCGTCGTGAAAATTGAACTTTTGCGCCCCGGCTAGATCCGCGTGCCCCGGTCTAGGAGCCGTCAAGCGGCGCCGTTGATCTTCGGCGCCTTCGCTATCCTCCACGGGGAGCGCCTGCTCCCAATTCTTCCAGTCTCGATTTTCGATTCGGAGCGCGATGGGAGCACCGATGGTTCTCCCGTGACGAACTCCCGCGAGAAATTCGGCTTGGTCCTTTTCAATACGCTGACGTCCACCGCGTCCGTACCCTAATTGCCGGCGATGCAACTCGCGCCCAACAAAATCGAGATCGATCGGAATCCCGGCCGGCAGCCCCGAGAGCCAAGCCACCAGCGCCTGTCCATGGGACTCCCCGGCCGTGACGAATCGCAGCATGCTGGTTGGCGCCTGGTGCTTCGGGACAAACGAAGGATTTTACCGGACACCTCCCTACCCGTAAAGGCCGCGAGCGGTTTGGCTTTCGCGAAAGTGCTTTTCAGGTCGGCTTGACGCGATACAATGCGAACGCTACGCTTTCCACGATGCGGTTCGTCCTCGGTGGTCCGCGTCGCAACGATGCCTGATCCCAGCGAAACTCCATCGCTCCTGTCGGCTATCGGGGACGGCCTCAAACGCCAAGTCCTAGGTGTACAGCAGTACGCGTTGCTTTCGGCGCAGGCCGTCGCCAACATCGTCACCCCTCCCACCTACTGGTCCGACACCCTGGAGCAGATGGACTTAATTGGCGTCGGTTCGCTGCTGATCGTCGTCGTGGCCTTCCTTTCGATTGGCGGCGTCCTGGTGCTGCAAACGGCGGCGGAGTTTCAACGTTTCGGTGAAACGGCGACAACAGGAGATGCCGTGTCGTTGGCGCTGGTCCGCGAGCTGGGGCCGGCCATCACGGCGCTGCTGGTTGCCGGACGCAACGCGTCGGGAATCGCCTCGGAAATCGGCTCGATGATCGTCACCGAGCAGGTGGACGCGATGCGCGCCTTGGGCACCGATCCCACCCGTAAACTGGTTACGCCGCGCGTCGTGGCGATGGTTTTGGTGATGCCGCTGTTGGTCGCTGTGGCCGACTTCGTGGGACTGGTTGGTGGTTTCATTGTGGCCTATTTCACACTGCGGCTCGGCGCCGTTCAGTTCTGGACGCGTGCGATCAACGTTCTCGATTTCGGGGATCTGGTACAGGGAACCGTGAAGCCGCTGATCTTCGGTTTTATCATTTCCACGATTGCCTGTTACAAAGGGTTGCGGGTAACGGGCGGGACCGAGGGCGTGGGCAGAGCGACGACTTCGGCCGTCGTGGTCTCATCGGTGTGGATGCTCATCATCGATCTTTTCCTCGCGAAGATCTTGCTCTACCTTTTCCAAAAGTGATGGGCCTCGATGTCCCCCCAAACGTGCTCTCTGCCTCGTCCCACTTTCCATCTATAATCCGGGCATGACGTCTCTGGCCCGCCTGGCGCCGCCGCGAAAAACCGCGACGCTTGTTCCGGGCGAACCGCTCATTACCTTTAAAGATGTCCACATCGGCTTCGACACCGGAGACGTGCTCGCCGGAATTTCCTTTGAAGTCTGGCCGGCGGAAACCAAGATTCTGCTAGGAGAGAGTGGCTCGGGCAAGACGTTGATCATGAAACTGGCCGCCGGCCTGCTCCGCCCGGACGAGGGCCGCATCTGGGTGATGGGACAGGATCTCGGGGCCATGTCGGAAACAGAGCTGCTGGATTTCCGACGACACATCGGGTTTGTGTTTCAAGAGAGTGCGCTGTTTGATTCACTCACCGTCGCCGAAAATGTGGCCTTTCGTCTGCGAGAAGAACACACCGAAGAGCGAGAAATCCAGACGCGCGTGCGCGAGGCCTTGCACTTTGTCGAAATGGAACCAGCGATCGAGAAGTATCCGGGCGAGCTCTCCGGTGGCATGCGCCGGCGCGTTTCGATCGCACGCGCCTTGGTGGACCGGCCCCCGCTCGTGTTTTATGATTCGCCGACGGCAGGTCTTGATCCAGTGACCTCGCAAACCATCATCACGCTGATCTTGCGGGGACGCGACTTGCAGGGTGTGACGTCGATGCTCGCCACGCAACGCGTTCAGGATGCCTTTGGCCTGGCGCGCTTTTGCTTCGACAGCCAGACTGGCCGCGTCCTACGCCTCGATCCAACCAGTCCCTCCTCCGGGATTCGGGAGCGCCATGGCGAAGGCTCGAGCCCCCCGCCGACCAACCTCCTGGTCCTTCGTGAGGGACAAATTTATTTTGAGGGAACGTCGGAGCAGTTTCTGTATTCCCCGGACAACTATCTGAAAACGTTTTTGGCATCTGCGGAGTGACATTCTCGACTACGGCACGACGGAGGAGCAAAGGCGATGGCGCAACGCAAACAATTGACGTGGGCAGAGCTGCGAGTGGGAGTGTTCGTGCTGGCATCTCTCTTCTTGATCATGGTGGCGACGTTCTATGTGACCGGCGTGGGGTTTCTTGGACCGAAGTACCGGTTGTATGTGTATCTGCCTGAGGTGGAGTCACTCAAGTCGGGAGCGCCGGTCGACCTCGACGGCATCGAGATCGGTAACGTCCAGTCACTCAGCCTGAATCGTAATGCCAAAGACCGCATGCACAGCGTCACGATGGCTCTTCAGATTGACAAACGGTACCAAAACGAGATCCGGACCGATTCCACCGCGAGTCTGGCCACACAGGGGCTCCTGGGAGACCGCTACGTGACCATCAGTCGCGGCATCACCGGGTCGGTGATTCCCGCCAACGGAGAAATTAAGAGCGCAGAACCGAAGGCCATCCAGCAAGTCGTCGAGGGAAGCGCCGACCTTATGCAAAGACTCAACGAGCTCACTGGGGACGTGCAGCAGGTCGTGAATCAGATCGAGAACGGCCATGGCACGCTCGGCAAACTCATAAGCGATCCGTCGATCTATAACAATCTCAACGACACGGCGGCGAAACTCAACGCGATCATGACGTCGGTCCAGCAAGGGCAAGGAACGGCCGGCAAGCTTCTCCGCTCTGATGAGCTTTACCAGAAGGTGGACGCGACGATCGGTGACGTCCATGACGTGACCACGGCTGTCCGCCAGCAAAAAGGCTCGCTTGGGAAGCTCATTTACGACCCGAGCGCGTATGACGAGATCAAAGGCGTCGCGCAAAAAAGCAACGGACTGCTGGGCGACGTACACGGAGGCAAAGGGACGCTCGGTAAGCTTGTCACCGATGACACGCTCTACGCGAATCTGCGGGATGCCTCGGCCAACATCCGCGACGCTACCGCCAAGCTCAATTCCAATCAGGGCACGATGGGAAAATTCTTCAACGATCCCCAGCTTTACGACAATTTGACAGGACTGACCGGCGATATGCGCTTGCTGATCAACGATTTCCGTCAGAACCCGAAGAAATTCCTCCACATCAAGATGGGGCTTTTCTAGCGGGGCGCATTTGACGGGCCATCGTTTTTCTCGCCAGAAGAAAATCCCAGGGCGAGCTCACGGATGCGGCGCAGGTCCAGCTTGCCTGTGCCGAGGTGGGGAAGCTCCTCGACAAAGAAAAACTGGTTGGGACGGGGAATCCAGAGGTTCGGCAGACCCGAGTGTGATAGATTTTCGAACACGGGTTTCAGTTCGTTCCCCTCCAGGGTGTGAAGCACGACGAGTCGTTCGCCTTTTTTCGCGTCCGGTACGGCCGTCACGACCAATTTTTGCTCGCTCGCACCCGCGAGGCGATGCAGCTGTTCTTCAACCTGGATGTGCGGTACCATCTCGCCGCCGATTTTGCTGAATCGGCTCAGCCGATCAGTGATGGTCAGAAAACCATCCTCGTCCTCCATAGCCACATCGCCCGTGCTGTACCAACCCTCCCGCAAGACCTCTTTGGTTTGCTCGGGCTTACCTAAATAACCTTGCATTACATTCGGTCCTCGCACGACGAGCAAACCGGGTTGGCCTTGCCGAACCGGCTCGCTGGTCTCTGGATCCACGATGCGCACGCTGATGCCAGGGAGGGGCTGACCTATGGAGCCACGCTTGGCGCCCACCTGGCGGAAGCCGGGCGCGCGAAAGTCCTTCGTGTTCACCGCCACCACAGGCGAGCATTCCGTTGTGCCATAGCCTTCCAGGGGACGGATGCCAAAGCGTTCCTCGAACCGGAGTGCCAAGTGTTCGGACAATTTCTCCGCTCCCACGAGAACAAATTCGAGGCTGCCGAAATCCTCCGGCGAACAGCGTCGCAGATAAGCCTCCAGGAATGTCGGCGTGGCCAACAGAAACGTCACGCGATAGTGGCGCACCAGTTCTCCGATGGCAGCCAGATCGAGCGGACTCGGGTGGTAGACGGCGCCGACGCCGAGAACAGGCGGCAGCCAGAGCGTCACCGTAAAACCGAAGGAGTGAAAAAATGGCAGGACGCCGAGTAAGACGTCTTTGCGGCCGAGCAGGAAGGTCTGGCCCATCTGTTCGATGTTGGATGCGATGTTGTAGTGCGTCAGCATCACGCCCTTGGGATCTCCTGTGCTGCCGCTGGAGAAGATGATGGTGGCGAGGTCATCCAGACGGCGCGTTCTCCCGTCGCCTAGCCTCTGTTCGAGCCGCGCGCTCGGCAGAAACCAAAGAAGAAGTGCCGCGATCCGTTCTGCCAGACTGTGACCGGCGGCGATTTCTTCCAGCAGCAGAACCCTTCCAGGTAGTTTCAGCGGAATTTTTTCCAAAAGCAGCCTCGTCGTGATGATCGTCTGAATGTTGCACTGAGCCACGCACGAGGCCAGCATCTGATCCGATGCTGTGTAGTTGAGATTTACAGGAATCTTTCCCGATAGCGTGGCGGCAAAATTGACGAGGGCGCCGGGGACGGAAGGAGGCAGCAGAACCCCAACCGTTTCCTGGCCGGCCCAGGTTCGCCGCAGACGGCGGGCTAGAAAGATCGCGCCGAGCAACACCTGGCCAGTGACCACATGCGGGCGTCGCTTGTCGCCCATGGCGAAGCGAAATGGGTGGCGATGAGCCGCACGGACCAAGGAGCGATGGAGCGTATGCAAGCAGGTTCTGCGATGGCCATAGGCTTCGCTCTGCAAGGCCTGTACGGCCCGGCGCACTTCAAAGGGCGCCGCCGTCGGCGGCAATGGCGTACCAAAGCTGATGGTCACGGGATAAGGAATGGTGCGCGGCAGCTTCCAGAGAAAACGGCCGCGTTCGAAGCTGAAGATACTGCCCCAGGCCCCATCAATGCTAACCGGGACAATCGGCACATCGACCCCTTTCACAATGCGCTCCATGCCACGGCGGAACGGGAGCAGCTGCCCGGTGCGTGTGATCTGCCCTTCGGCGAAGATGCAGACAACGTCTCCTCTCTGAAGGGCGTTGGTCGCTTCGCGCAGCGAATGAATCATTTCGCGCGGTCGCTGCTCGGAGGAGATGGGAATCGCGCCGATCATCTTCGCAAACGGTTTGACGTAAGGCAGGTCGTAGATGTCTTGGAACAGCAGGAAGCGGATGGACCGGTCCGTCGAGGCGATCAGCAAGAGGGCATCGACGAACGACACGTGATTCGAAACGAACAGTGCACCGCCAGTTTCGGGAATGTTTCCGCGACCCTCGACGCGAATCCGGTAGATCGAAGAAGTCGCCGCCCACAGCACGAAACGCAGGAGCGAATCCGGGAGCAGCCAAATCGAAAAAACTGTGGTGACCAAAGTCAGAATCGCGCCGTCGAGAAAGATTCCTGCTGCCGTCTGATGAAACCAGTTCGTGAAGACGTAGTAGGCAAGCGAAGCAAAGGCGATGCCGACGAACGAGACCAGGTTCGCTGCGGCGATCACACCGCCTTTTTGCTCTGGCCGCGGGCGGTGCTGAATCAGCGCACCCAGAGGCACGGCAAACAGTCCGCCGAAAACACCAAGCAGTCCGAGGTCAAAAACGCGAAGGCGCGCCCAGGTCGCCCCCAGCGATGCGACAGAGTAAGCAGCCCTGGAAGCTTGCGAGAAAGCGTCGAACCATCCAGCCAAGAACTCCGCCGGAGCGCGAAAGTAAAGCAGTCCCCCAAACAGCGTCATCCCCATGGCGCCCAGGGGAATCAATCCATACTCAATTTTTCCTCGAGAGAGATATCCAGCGGCAATACTGCCTAAACCGATTCCGACAGCGATGGCGGCTTGCAGGTAGGTGATGTGCCTTTCGTCGATGTGCAGCACGTCGTGACCGTAAATGATCACCGCCAGTTGCAACAGCGCCGCGAGGAAGAATAAGTACGTGTTGCCAAAAACGGCCCAGCCGAGGACACGATCCGCCGTGATCGTCTTCATTTGCGCAAAGAAATCTCCGAGAGGGTTCCAACGAAACTTCTTCCCCGGGTTGGCAGCCGGTACGCGCGATATCCCCAGACTCGCGATCAAACCGATGAATGAGCAGCCCGTCAGGAGGAATCCGGCAACGACTTCGCGTCCGCGATAGCGTTCGGCGAGCTCGCC